>ERZ836877.618-NODE-618-length-60161-cov-4.344691_pt1 | contig 60161 bp, 45 predicted proteins | sample MGYA00519469_ERZ836877 | MGnify/ENA primary metagenome ERZ836877 (study PRJEB31850, sample SAMEA3708809) | human gut metagenome | biome: human gut; feature: human-associated habitat; material: faeces | place: China | collected 2014 ...
GATTCTATGTTGAATATAAGGGACTCATGGGCGGTTAGGGAACAGTGCAAAGCAAAATATCCTATAGACCCGGAAGCTTTAACGTTGTCTCCTATATTATATTCGAATAACCATATTGTACTTTCCGGTAGTGGACTGGGCTCTCCGAAAGATGCCACTCCAGAAAATAGACCAACGAGTTGTAGTATTGATATAGTAACAGGAGGGCTATTTTATGGAGGTGGATATCCCAGTCAATATACAGAAGGGGATTTCGGCGGGGTTTATTTTAATTCTATTTATCAAACAGTCGATAAAAAAGGACGCTACATTTATAGTTTTCCGGCAGACCATTCGGTCTATTTTTATTCTCCTGATTTAACTACATCTGAGCAAGTATATATGGGAAGTCGCTATATTTCGGAGATTGTATCTTCGGATTATAATTCTGTGGAATTGTTAAGAGACAAATCCTTACGAATTAAATATTATATTGGGCAATCTTCTTATGCAAACATTGTGTATGACAAGTTCCGGGATTTATACTATCGGTTTGCGGAACATCCGTTGCCTATAGAGTGGACTCTCACTCAAAAATTCTGTAAACCATTCTCTATTATTGTAATGGATGCGGACAGACGGATTATTTCGGAAACTCCTATTGTGGCGGATTATGCACAATTGAATTTGGGGAATGTACATGTATCTAAAGCTGGGCTTCTGATTCAAAAAAACAATATGGATGAAAATAAAATAGAATTTGTGGTATATAAAATAAATAATGAAGAATAGCATATACATAAGTGTACTGATTTTGTTGGGATGCGTTGCCTGTCAATCAAATAGGTCGTTAAAAGAAGGCAATAGTTGGAATCTTGAAATGGCTATGAACATAGAGCGAGTGAATACCTTGGAAGAATGCTCTGATTCCATTGTTTATATTCCTTTGGAGACGAATGATTCATCTCTGTTGGCAAATAGGGCTTACCTGCTATATGCTGACAACTCGGATATTTTTGTGAAATCGAATGATTATCTTTATCGTTTCAATGCCGACGGGCATTATCTGAATCGGATAGGAAGAAAAGGTATGGCACCGGGAGAGTATGCGAGATTGGAGTCTGTTTCCGTAGATAGAGAGAATCGGCGTATATTTTGTTATACGGGAAATAATAAAGGACAATATTGGGGATATGATGGCGCATTTCTGAAAGAAATCGTTTTGGATGGTAATGGGAAAAACCTTTCGCAAAGTATCGTATCAGGATCCCAAATTGTGGCGGAACGGAGGGAATATACAGATAGTGGTTTAAGAATAGACATTTGCTTTTTCAGCTTGGAGGGAGCATTGCTCCAAGAAATTCCCTTGGCTCAAGATGACAAAGAGGTTAATGTAAGTATGCATACAGTACCGCTGGTCTATACTTTTGGAGGAGATTTGAAATACAAGGATACATACAGTCCTGCCTTATTGTCTTTCAATAATAAGGGGTCTCAGGTGGAATGGATTTTCGATTTAGGTAAATATGAGCCGTCCAGAGAGTATCTGGAAGATATGAATAAGAGGGAAACGTTAATGCGTGAGATGGTTCAATTGGTTGATATCAAGGAGAGCCGGACACATTTCTTTTTATTGTTGGTGCATGATTACCGGTTAAGAGGTGTGGTGATGGATAAAGAATCAGGAACTTTAGTTTACAGTAAAGAAATAGAGATGCCTCAAAAGGGCGGTGGCATAGAACTAGGCAAAATCAAAGGAGGCTGTTTTTGGCCTTCGTTTGCTGATAATTCTCGGGCAGTATATGGTTTGGTTAGTGTATCTTCTCTGCCGGAAGAGTCTTTTCAGGCAATTACTCATTGTGCTTTGAATCATTTTCCACTTACAGAGGACTCTAATCCAGTTGTTGTAAAAGCCTTTTTGAAGAAGTAATGATTCGTGACCGACGGATACAAATGGGAGAGGAGATATAATTGAACTATTAACTAAAATAGGGAAATAAATTTATTTAGGTATGCAGTAAAAAACTTTAAATTTGGTTGTAGCTTATTTAAATAATACTTCTATATTTGTAGCAATTAATAATCTTATAAAACTAATATTTATGAAAAACTTTAAGAAAATTGCTATCGCTGCAATTGTTGTAGTAATTGCAGGTTACACAGTCTATTCTAATCAAAAATCAACTTTTGTCTCTAGTTTGGTCAGGGCTAATATTGAAGCTTTAGCAAATAATGAAGGTGCTGTTGTACAAGATTGTTTTGTCTCATATACAAAAGCACCTGATGATGACAGTTTAGCATATTGGGATTGGATATGTTCTGAGTGTGAATCATATTGGTTGGAGTATGGTAGTGGAAGATCAACTTGTTCAAGATGAAAAGAATACATTATTACACTCTTATAGCGGCTTTTTTGTGTGCTATATGTGAGGCTTGTACCTCCGGAGAATCTGCAAAAGTCCAATTCCCGCCAATGGAGAAGCTACAGGCCGACAGTATCAGTATTCCATCTATATTACTTGCTGTAAATTATATGTTTACCACAGGGGATGTGTTGGTTACGTATGAACCTAAGAAAGATACGTTGTTTTCTTTCTGGAAATTACCTCAATGCGATTATCTGTTTAGTGCAGGTAGAAAGGGAAAAGGGCCAAATGAATTCTTGACGCTTGATAGGAGTTTTGTGGCTACGCCCGAAGGCTTTAAGACTTTTGAAATTGCTTCTAACCGGATAAAATATATCTCCGTTGATGTGGAGGGAAATTTCCGTGTTACCCAGGCTCAACAGTTAGACACCGACCGGATGGGATTGAATCGTTTCCTGTTTCTTACAGACAGCAGTTATTGTTTTGTATCGAACAAAGAGGAGTATGAATATACGTTATTGAACAAACATTCTTTGAAAGATTTTAGTGCTTATCCGGAAGGAATTTTGGAGAAGAAAAAAGAGGAAATGAATCGGTTTGCCTATAATAAATTGACGATAGCTCATCCGAGTGGAGAAAAGTTTGCGGCATTTTATGCTTATCTGAAACTGTGCAGGATATACAATTCGAGAGGTGAACTTTTAAAGGAAACCTTTATGGATGTTCCCAAAACGGTAAGTCCGGATGAGAGAACCGTTTACTATTCTTCTTATCCATGTGCCGACGAGCGGTTTATTTATGTATTGACCGGTACGCCGCAGCAACCCATTCTGGAAGTCTGGAGTTGGGATGGTGCACCCAAAGCACATTATTTGTTGGATAAAAACGTTCAGTGTATAGCCGTATCGGCGCATTATCGTACAATCTATGGCATAAACAAAGAGAATGAAGACGTAATCTACACGTATCGCTTACCTGATTTTATTTCTGATTGATACGGAGGAAACTAAGTGTTTTCACTGTGTTTTTCCTGCATTCCGGCACTTTTCGTTTTCAGACATTGGTTCATCATATGTATCTGTTTTTTAATCATACAGTGATAGTGACCAATCTATTGATTGAATTTGATGCAAAATGTGTTTGGTGAGTGGCTCTTTTATCTATCTTTGTTCCAAGCTAAGTGGGGGGAGACCGGAACTTTTAGCACCTTCTGTATGGATGCTTGCCTGTTCGGAGGCCTCTTTTTGAGGTTAAAGAACGAAGAAAGTTTTAAAGGGAATCCTGAAGATATTCTCCACCTGGCAATGAAAAAGAACTATTAAGATGCCAACAAACGCTATAGTGAAAGGGTCCGTCATGTGGAACTTGTGGCACGGTTGCCATAAGTTGAGTCCCGGCTGCAAGCATTGCTATGTCTATCGTGGCGATGCCAAACGGGATGTGGACAGCTCGGTGGTGACACAAACCAAGAATTTTGATTTACCTCTGCGCAAGAAACGCAACGGAGAGTACAAAATCCCATCGGGAACGTTGGTATACACCTGTTTTACTTCCGATTTCTTTGTAGAAGATGCCGACGACTGGCGTCCGGAGGCTTGGAGGATGATGCGTCAACGCGGCGATTTGAGTTTCATGATGATTACCAAACGTATAGACCGCCTTATGCAGTGCTTACCCGATGATTGGGGTGAGGGGTACGATAATGTAACCATCTGTTGTACGGTAGAAAACCAAACTTGTGCCGATTATCGTCTGCCCCTGTACAAAGCCGCCCCCATCCGACATAAAATCATTATCTGCGAGCCCCTTTTGGAGCACGTCGACCTTCGCCCTTTCGATATCGGAGGATGGGTGGAGCAGGTAGTGGTGGGAGGAGAGTCCGGCAATGAATCCCGTCCGTGTGATTTCGATTGGGTGATGGATTTGCGTAGCGTCTGCGTGGAACATCAGGTGGCATTTTGGTTTAAGCAAACCGGGGCAAAGTTTATCAAAGACGGCAAACTTTATTCCATCAAACGTCCATTCCAGCATTCCCAAGCGCGCAAAGCGGGGATAAACTATATGTAATTTGCCTTGTGTACTTGCGTGAAGATTGTATAGCGGTTGGCATGTACGTGATAAACATCCTGTAGTTTGTACTCTATAATAGGTGCAGTTTTATAGCCCTCCGATAACCCGGCTGACGTTGATAGTTACTCCTCGTGAGGTTGCGCTATCAACGTCGCGAGGTTGCGCTATGTACGTTGTGAGGTTGCGCTATCAACCTTATGATGCTTTTTGGATATTGATTCTTAGATAGATACGTGTTGCCGGAATTTGTCTGTTCTGCCCTGTATCCGGTCAACATTATTCATGCTGTAAACAGAAAAAGCTCCTGTAAGTGTGTAACTTACAGGAGCTTTTCTTTGTGGACCAGCCTGGGCTTGAACCAGGGACCTCCAGATTATGAGTCTGTTGCTCTAACCAACTGAGCTACAAGTCCGGTGAAACCTTTTAATTCCGTCTGCAAAAGTAGAATGTTTTCTTTAAATATGCAAAGAATTTGAGATAAAATTGTATTTTTGCAAGCGAATTAAGGTATAAACTACTGGATGGAGAAGACGATAAGGAACTTTATTTTTGATTTGGGCGGTGTATTGGTGGATGTTGATAAGGAGCGTTCTATAGAAGCTTTCAAAAAACTGGGAGTGGCACAAGCGGAGCAATGTATCAGCATTTACAAGCAATCCGGTGCTTTTTCCGAGTTGGAACGAGGTGAGATTTCGGCAGAGGTATTCTGTCGTAGAGTTCGCCATATGGCCCAAGAAAACATTTCTGATAAGCAAATAACGGATGCGTGGAATGCCATGCTGGGAGAAATTCTTCCGTGGAAGCTGGAGTTGCTTCTGGCACTTCGAAAACGTTGTTTGGTGTATCTTTTAAGTAATACCAATGCTATTCATTGGGAGGTAGCCTGTCAACGTTTGTTCCGATATAAAGGATTTGATGTGAACGATTTCTTTGAAGAAATCTATCTCTCTTTCCAAATGCACTTGGTGAAACCTTCGAAAGAGATATTTCAGGCTACATTGAATTGCGCCGGATTGTTACCGGGCGAAACCATGCTGATAGATGATTCTCCCGAGAATTGTGAGGCGGCCAGAGCCTTGGGTATGCAGGCCTATTGTGTGAAACCCAATGAAGTTTGGCGGCATTTGTTTGAATAAGGAATACATATCATGGAAACTGTAAAACCATGTGTTGCGACAATTGGTTTCTTCGATGGCGTGCATCGGGGACACCGTTTTTTGATAGAGCAGGTAAAGAGACTCGCTACTGAACAGAATTTAGCGTCCTCCCTGATTACTTTTCCTGTGCATCCGCGTAAAATTATGCAGGCCGATTACCAGCCTGAGTTACTTTCCACTCCGGAAGAAAAAGAAGAACTGCTGAAGCAGACAGGAGTGGATAGCTGCGTAATGCTCCCTTTTACTCCTGAACTTTCCCAACTTTCAGCCTATGAATTTATGCGTGACGTGTTGCAGAAGCAATTAAATGTGCGCGTGCTGGTTATCGGTTACGACCACCGTTTCGGACACAACCGGAGCGAGGGCTTCGACGACTATTGCCGTTATGGTAAAGAGATAGGGATGGAAGTGGTGAAGGCCGAGGCGTGTGTGGTGAATGGGGTCAACGTCAGTTCTTCCGTTATTCGCGCCTTTTTAAGTGAAGGTGAAATAAAACTGGCCAATAAGTGCCTTGGTTATGGTTACTATCTGGAAGGCATCATTGTAGATGGCTATAAGGTGGGACGTAAGTTAGGATTTCCTACGGCCAATCTTTCCGTGTCGAATCCGGATAAATTGATTCCTGCCAATGGAGTATATGCCGTAAAGGTGTATCTGGAAGGACAGGAATATAAAGGAATGCTCAATATTGGCCATCGTCCCACACTGGACAATGGCGTGCAACGCAGTATCGAAGTACATATTCTTCATTTCTCCTCCAACGTATACCAAAAGTCGATGCGGATAGAATTTGCGGACCGGATACGGGATGAGAAAAAATTCCGCAGGATAGAAGAACTTGTGGCACAACTCGGTAGAGATGCCGAAATGGTGGATAGCTTATTGTCAATATAAACCCTAAAATCAGAAGGAGATAGCCCCATGAAGAAAGCCATTATTTTATCGCTGATATTTTACGGATATCAGTTTCTTGTCGCTCTGTTGTTTATTCTGATAAACGTTATTCGAAAAGAACCTAATCCTACGGCGTTGGGTGTTAATGCTTTAGGGCTTTCTGTTTTGCTGTCGGGGCTAATGATGGTGGGACATCTTATTTATTGCCGTGATGTAAAGTTCGGATGGAAATCTTTTTTTGCAGTCCCCCTGCGGTACATACTCCTTTGTTTGCCGTTAGTGCTTTCCGCCATGTTTTTTCTTAATACCGTCAACGAGATGCTTGATTTGCCTGATTTTGGTGAAGCGACGTTCAATATGTTGAGCCGGAATGTTTTTGGAGTGCTGTCGATGGTGATTGTAGCTCCGTTTGTAGAGGAACTTTTATTCCGGGGAGCCATAGAAGGTCATTTTCTGAAACAGGGTAAAAGTCCGGCTTTTGCTATTGTGGTGTCTTCGTTGTTTTTTGCTGTCGTACATCTCAATCCCGCGCAAATGTTTTTTGCCTTTCTGCTTGGTTTGTTGTTGGGATGGCTCTATTATCGTACCGGCAGTGTGATGCCCGGAGTCTTTTGCCATTTTATTAATAACGGTATAGCTGTACTGTCGATGATTCTTTATCCCGATGAAACTACGACGGAAATGCTGGAAGATACAATGTCTCTGGTTATGATACTGGCTATTTCGCTGGTTGTTTTTGCCGTAAGTTTCTTTTATGCGAAGAAACAGTTGCCCAAGCCTTTATAGCTTTCTTTACCGGAACAGAGACTATTCGCAATCCATTTAAAAAGACGGGCTATACTGTCTCAGCTCGTTGCGCAAGCTATGTGCTTTTCCAGCGGTCAGGCTATCCAGCAAGGCCCAGAAACGTTCTCCATGGTTCATCTCTATGGTGTGCGAAAGCTCGTGGAGCATTACATAATCAATTAAATGTGCGGGCAATAAGAGCAGGAAATAGGAGAGGTTGATGTTCTTGCTGCCGGAGCAACTTCCCCAACGCCCTTTGCTTGAATTGATTTTTAAGCTTTTGTAAGGCAGGTTGTGTTTTTTGGAAAGGGTTTGCAGCCGCGACGGGAGAATCTGTTTGGCCTGTTTGCGCAATCCCTCTTCTATCACTCTGTGCAGCCACTCTTGTAACTGCTCGTCGGAGAAGGAAAGATGAGGCGGACAGATTATTTGCATCTCTCCTGTGCGCCATCGGGCAAGAAATTCTTCTTTCTCTCCTTTAATAAGAGACAGCTTGAAGAAGGGGGCATCAATGCGAAAATGGAAGTCAATAAGTTTCCGTTCTATCTTTGCCTGACTTTTCTTCAGCGATTCTCTGAAACGCTCCAAAGCCTGCTTTACTTCCGGTGAGGACGTATAAGGAGGGATGGTGATAAGAATTCCTGTCGGTTGAGGTCGCAAAATAATGTGCCGTGCCCTTGGGTTTATCCGTATCAGAATCGTTCCCAGCTCATTGTCGATAAACTTGTTTTCTTCCAGCATTATGGAGCAAAGATAAAAAATAGGAAGATATGGATGCAACTTTATGGTATGTATTTCCGTCTAATAAATATAATTTTTAGGATTAATAGGTGAACAAAAGATGTAGCGGGGTGTTATATGAACAGATTAAGAATTTAAGTAACTTCATAAACTCTCTCTAATATTCTAAATTCTGAAGAGGCCCCTCTGTGAAGAGCGGCCTCTTTCTTGTGTACCTTCTGCATGGGCATATAAAAATAAAAGGCCACTGCTCACGCGGTAGCCTTTCTATTAAAAGTTAGTTTTTTATGAAAATTTTGAGAGAATTGAAACTTCACAGTTTCTTCGATTGTTTTTGTTTTAATAAGCACTAACTATTTTTTATATTAAAAGCAAATAAAATATCAATCCTTGTCCCCTTTTCTGGGCATCATCGTTTTAACCAAGTTGTCAATAAACTCATCGTTCATGTTGCCCGTAAAGTTGATAACCTGAAAGCTATCCTCCTTGTGGCTGAACATGACCAGTTCGATGATGGTCTTTTCTTTCTTCCGTACCATAATGCGGCAGTTCTCATTCCTGTCGTTGAACGAAAGAAAAGGCTCAAATCGGTTTGCGTTCTTTTCTATAATCTCTTCCGCTTTATTGAAATAGAAATCTCCATTTGTTTTAGAGCTTACTATCTGCATGCTTTTTAAGTTGGCCATGATGCTCCTCATCTCTTCCTCATTCCCCTTTTGGGAGTCTATTTTCAGAACTTCTTCCATCATTTTGGGACTGACACTGATGCAATGTAGCACCGTATCCTGTTTGTTTTCCTGCATATATTTGGAAACAAAGTCCTGTGCCATGGCCGTGGCGGCGGTAAAAACCATTGTGCAACCTATGATAAGAGCGCGTTTCATTCTATTGTAATGCTGTCGGGAGCAACCGGGTCATTGTCAGCGTCTACGGGAGTTGCAGTTACGCTGTCATTGGCCTGTTGTTCCTGATATTTGTTGATACTCTCAGATACCGTCATCAGCGCTTCGGAGATTTCTCCATAAGCTACTTGAGGGTCGGTATACGTATCTTTATAAGTTTCGTAATTGTAATCGTTTTCCACCTCTTTGTTAAAAGAGCGTTGGGCTGCCGTACCTAATGATAAGGTGATGGCTACTATGGCTGCTGCTTTGTACAGAGGCCTCATGCGGATGGTTAACGGTACACGGCGTGCTTTGACTTCCGGCTTCTCTATCTGAGCTAAGATTTTTGCGTCGAAGTCATCACTAAGCTTTACCTCCTTGGCGGTTTGTTCGTAGGCGAACAAATCTTTGTAAGGAAGCAAATGAGCAGGGATTTCTTTCTGCTGAAAGAAAGTGCGCAATATTTGTTCTTCCTCAAGGGAAGCCTCACATTGCCAGAATCGCTCTAAAAGCTGTTCAATGTACTTATAATCCATAGTTCTCAATCTTCGTATATTGTTGTTTTATTCGTTGTCTGGCACGGAAAAGATTCACTTTAACCTGTTCTTCCGTCAAACTCAGAATATCCGCAATTTCTTTATAACTTTTCCCCTCGATGTCCCGCAGTTGCATAATGGTACGTTGTTTCTCCGGTAACTCGTTGAAGAGGCGGTGTACAAGTTGCATGCGCTCCTCGTGAACCAAATCTTCGTAAGGGCTGGATGCATCGGGTTTTTCTTGCGTTTCTTCGGTCAGCTCCTCATTCTGTGTCGCTTTTAGCTGGCTGCGGTCAATCGCCAGATTGCGGCATATCGTCAGACAATACGCTTCCACCGATTCGAGTTGCTGCCATTCGTCACGCTTGTTCCACACTTTAATCATCGTATCCTGCACAATATCTTCCGCTTCAGCGCTGTTCAGCGTGATTCGGAGAGCCAATCGGAAGAGCTTGTCTTTCAACGGCAGAATATCGTTTCGGAAACTGATTTCTTGCATCTCTCTATATACATGACGGGCGAGTGGACCGAAAGTTACACTTGTGCCCTGATTTTTTTGAATTTATTTTTTCTCTAATCCAAGTTCCTGTTTTTAATGCAGGCTTCCGTTTCTTTTCATGGAATAACTTATCTTATTCAACTGCATTTATTTTCGGCATTCCATGAAAGGATGGCTATTCTTAGTCATCATTCTTGCAAATGTATGAAAAAGTATGGAATGGATTGTTTTCTGCCGGACGGAATCTAGTTGTTTGTATGCATCTTTTATTTTTGTTGTTTGGAAACATTGCTCTTTCGCCTCTTCTAAAACCTCTTGCTGGAGGGACTTTCAAAGTTGTGCACAAACGAGCGTTGCGTTTGTGCACAAATCCCAAATAGAATTGTACATAAATGGGAGGTCGATTTGTGCACAATTTGTTCTTGGAATTGAGCACAACAAAAAGGTGTGTATCTTTTTTATTTGAAGCGTTGATTTATCCGGCATAGCTGTGCATGCCTCCCATCACGAAGTTTACTCCGAAGTAGGTAACCAAAACACTAAGGAAAGCCAGTATGGCGAAAAGATGGAAAAACAGCGGGCGGCGGAAACTTTTGAGGGATGCCGGATGTAATGCTGCCGCATATATCAGCATGGTGATGAGTGCCCATACCTCTTTCGGGTCCCAGCCCCAATAACGTCCCCACGAAACATTGGCCCATACCGCACCGATGAAAATGCCGATGGCCAGGCAGAATACGGCCGGATATAGGAGTATCTGGCTGATTACTTGCAGGCGCTCTACCTCTAAGGTACACTCTTTGCGAGAATGGTGCAGGATGAGCGCCGTTATCCCATTCAGCATGATAAATGCCAACAGGGAGTAGGCTATCATGATAATCATGACATGGAAACTGAGCAAAGGGGAGGAGAGAACCGGCATCAATGGGGTGATTTGAGGATTAGCTTCGCCCAGCATAGACACTAACAGTGCCAGTCCGCATAATAAAAAGCCAAAGCTGATGACAATCGGTATGTTGCGATAAAAGAAAAGGGTCAGTAAAGCCGAGCAGGCAGCCATCAGCTGCATGGTTTCATGTCCGTTGGACATGGGTATGTGACCGCTGATGAAGCCGCGTAGTGTAATGGTGAAGCAGAGATAGACGAAAAGTAATCCGAGCAGGGTGAGTAAAGTGCCTGATACGGCTACCGGAACGCGTTTCCGGCTAATCATGCGCTGACAATAGAATATAAATGCCAGAATGCCTATTGTCAGGCAACCCATTGCCAGCGGACGGCTGTTATTTAAACGGTTGTACCACTTTTCTGCTTTAAAGCGTACATCGGAGGGTAAAAACGTTCCGGCTTCCCGCACCTGATATTTACGTATTTTAGCCAGTAACGTGTCTACTTTCTGATAATCGTTTCGGGCTACCTGTTCGGCAACGTAATTCATACTGCTGCGTACAAAGGCATTTAATTCCACGGGCATATCGTAAGGAAGATGGTCTGTTAAAGAATACCATACAATCGACTTTTCATCAGAAATGCTGTCTCCGGCCGAAATATAGGGATACAGCTTCCATACACTTCCGGTAGTGACCATGCTGATAAGGCTGAACTTTTCGTTCGCTTCTTCCAACCCGCGTTTATCTCTCACTTCCGTTCCGTTCTGCATGCCTTCGTCCAACTTGTAGCCTCCGATATCGGCAAAGTCCGTAAGGCGGGCAACCTCTCCCTGAATGCCTAAAAGACGTTGTGTCTCTTTGCTTTTAATCCGGATGCAAGGTTCTTCTTTCCAATAGTCGTAGTAAAAGAACCAACCGGTCAGCACTTGTTCAGGAGTCAACCCTTTGTAAGAGGCTTTTCCGTATAGTTTTACGGTGAAATCCTTTGCGAACGTTTGCAAGGGACACACCCTGTCGTTGTAATAGACGTAAAGATTGCCGAAAGCTTCCGCCGTTTTCCGCGGTAAGGTGCGAGGCGCTTCTTTAGCCCGTCCCTCTGTGAAACATACGCCCAATAAGAACAGGCAAACGGTTGCAGTCTTTAATAACGGATGATGCAGTAACCGGCGGAAACGGCTTCGTTTGCCGAAGAAGAACAGGCAGATGGAAAGCAACAACAGGCCGTAACCGGTATAAGTAACGGCAATTCTCCAAGGGTCGTAAGAGACGGAAAGTATGCTCCCTTTGCCGTCGGAGTCGTATTTCGACTGGTAAAAACGATAATTGCGATAACTGTAGATATGATTCATCGAAACCTTTCCTTCGACGCTCTCTTCTCCGTCTTTTATAACAAGATGGCTGGTAAAGTCCATCGGAGCCAGTGTCCCCGGATAATAATCCAATTGAAAGTCTGTAAGATAAAGATGGAATGGAAAAGGCTTTTCCGCTCCCTCAGCAGTGGTAAATAGCTGCACCGGTTCTTTGCTCTCTTGGCGTAGATGGACACTTCCCTGTAAGCCAAACAGATGAGTAACAAATGCTCCGAGAAGAATTACCAGAAAAGAGAGGTGCAAAAGAAAAGTAAAAGGCTGTTTCTGTACCTTGCGTCGCCAGATATAGAGGATGGAAGATATGGCTAACGCCGCCCAGCAGAGCACAAAGAGGGGAGAGCCATAGATATATTTCGTAGTAAAATGACTGCCATATAGTTTTTCGAGCACCGTTGCCACCATCATAAAAAGAACCAGCAAACCAACTAAACCGAAAGAGAGTATTTTAAGGATTCTCATTGTTATAATCTATATAATTTATATGGCGATAAAAGAGATGCCAGCTTGCAAGATGTTAGGTTTCGTATACTGTAATAATGAAGAGAAATCCCGTTTAATAAACCGGGAAATCGGGAAGGCCGATACATAACTACGAGCCTGAGAGTAAGGAACAGCGAAACGTTGCCTAACAGTAAAACCTCTTTTATTGCAGCGCATATCAAAATTTGAAATTATCCATGTCAATCATCCCGGATATAACGAAACACGTCTCACTATATCCGAGATGACTACATGAGTAAATAAGAAATTTAACACACTACTATCTTAGATGGAGTCCAAGAATTTAACTACTGCGTCCCGGTCTGCTTTAGACAAGGCGCGGAACTTAACCACCGTTTCGTAAGCATCGCTCTGTTCGTTGGTGCCATGCCACATGATAGCCTCCAAGGTGGTACGCGCACGGCAATCGTGCAGGCGGTCAATGTATTCAGCTCCCGTACAGCGTTGATGCAGTCCGCGTCCCCATAGCGGAGTAGTGCGGCACCATCCGGTACGGATGTCATTCACCATGTGGAGCTTATGCTGAATCATGTCGGTATACGGCCAAATCTTCTGATGCGGATAGCGGGGCAATAAATCGGCTTTATCGCCTGTAAAGAAGCGGGCAGGGTCCCGAATTTCATCATTACCTGTTGTCCAGGAGGGTTTATGGCAATAGGCGCATCCTAACTCCGTAAAAAGCTCTTTGCCTCGTAACACCTCTGCATCGTCTACATTGCGGGCGGCCGGAACCGCCAATCCGCGGTGCCATACCATCAGGTCGATATAATTCTGGTCGCTTACTTCAACCGGAAGATTCTTAGAAGTCAGGTAGTTGTAGATGTTTTGCTCTACGTTGTCCGTAAACCATTCGGGATGTTCCTCCGGCGTGGAAATAGTAGCAATATAGGCAGGGAAGCCCGCTTGTACATCGGGGTCTTGAGAGGAGTACCGTGCGTAAGTGCCGGCTGCATCCAAATAATGGAAAGTGCGGTCGCTGCGTGTGGCATTGGTAATGTTCCAAAAAGCGTTGGCGCCTGCCGCATCTTGCAACGGACCGCGGCTCAGTGCGTAAGTATAACGTAAAGGGTAGAGGGTTCCGTCGCCGCCTTGTGCGGTGTTGCTATATTGCTTTACCCATTCACCGTTTGCAAAGATGCCCGTATTCAGTCCGTTTCTCATATATCCGTCTTGTTCCTGTTTGGCATATTCGGCTTTCAAATCATCGTCGCTGATGGCGTCCAGCAATCCGGTGCCGTAAATACCTATCGTTGATTCCAAGCGCACGGCATACTCGCCTACCTCATAGCCTTTGTTGGCTACATAGATGGCACTTTCGGGAATCTCCACTTCCGGATATCTTAGCTGATAGGTTTCTCCGTCGGGGAATTTATTATCGAATCCATCGGTATATTCGTGCCACGAAATGGTAACCTGCGATTCATCCAGCGGCGCTTTGAAGGGAGCTACCGCTTTGCTCTGCGGCATACCTGCCAACCAAGGTACATAACTGTTGTCGCTGGGTTTGTAAACTACCAATAAGTAGCCGTTGCCGGTTTGGGTAGTATTGAAAGAACCCGCCTTTTGGCTTTTTCCATGTCCGTATCCGGGATGGCAGTGCAAACACGAAGTGCGGATATAGACAGGCCCTAAACCATGGCGTGTACCTGAGGTGTTCGAATTGAAAGGCTTCTCAAAGAGCTGTTCTCCGCGGTTGAAGGAAGCCGTCATCATTGCATCGGCGTCTACCACAGGGGTGGATTGCTCAAAAGCCGACTGTGTAGCCACGTGGGCTGTTCCAAGCTTTCCGCCGGTGTAATACCATTCGGGCAAGTCGGTTGGAGTGTTGTCCTCTTTTCCATCATTATCGTCATCGCAGGATGTTAAAAACAGTCCGGCAGATAACAGGAATGCGAGATATAAATAATTATTTTTCAAGTACATAAGATAAATGTTTAAAAGATAGTTAGACATGATTCATGAAAAAATAGGAGAAGGAGATGTGTCGAAACTCAGTGTTACGAAAGAACAACTTTCAATCTGAGACTTAATCTCCCTATCAGTAATGAAAAGATTCCTATCATTACTCAAAAATAGAGTTTGATAGGACTCTTTTGTGCTGATTCGTTACAATCTACATTCAGGATGTTGTTCTCAATAATGATTCAAAGATAAGTATTTGAAAGCTAAACACAACAGTTCAAGATTATCAACTTACCTTTGTTTTGAAACACTCTTCTGTATCTTCTTTGCGTAGATTTTTGCTTAACGTTGGTTTTGAAGCAACATTAGCACTTCGCTGAAGATATCATTCAAATCGTTGCAGGCATTGATGGCAGCTTGATTGATTGAAGCATATTCTCCGTTCCGGTTGCAGGTGTAGGCAAACGGTTCCTTCATTTGGCCGATGGCGTTGTATGCTGTGGAAATGGCAGCCTTCACGCGGTTGTCTAATGATGGGTTCAATGTGGCTACATAACTGCTGAACGAGTGGCTGACGGGTTTCACCAGAGTCTCGCCTGAATTATAATCTTTTGAAGATTGCAGTCCGCAATACGCATTCTCTATAGAGATGATATTGCCTTTAAAGTCTTCGATGGAATTCAAACTGTATGGAGATTCAATATAGTCCGGGTCATATTCAGTCTCACTGCTAAGTCCTTGTCCGGTAGGATTACCTATTTTGACGTTACCTACCTCGTTGGCGATGTTTTGCACGCCGTCTTGTCCTAAAATGCTTTGTGCGCAGGCTAAATAGTTGACGAAATCGCTGGCACTGCCTTCCACCGGATTCTTCATCTGGTCGGCATAGCAAAGACCGTTAGCCAAATCGTTAAGAGCTTCTTCGTAATTTTGTTTGTATGACAATTGGCGTACGCTATTCAAAACTTGGCGTTTTGCTTGGGCTATGTTGCTTTCGCCTTTCCAGGCAGCTTCCAGAATAATGCATTGATTGCGCAAGTCTCCGGCTACTCCAACAATATAGGTTAGTTGCTGGGTTGTGTAGTTTGTGCTGTGAGGTACTGAGATTTGCGACATACCGGAGCCTTCAAGGGCAAAAAGCATATATTCAAGGGCATGGAAACCAAGTAAACCATAGTCTAATGAGGAGGCATAAACTCCTTGGGCATCCATCTTGTTCATTCTATTTGCGTCAGCCAATAAAGCATCGAGTTGTCCCTTGTCAAGCGGCCATGAGTCGATGTGCGGGTCCACATCGTAATCTCCGGCAGGACCAAAAAGCCATGCTTCGCTGCGTTCCCAATATTGACGGGCTTTTTTCCATGCATCACCGGCAGTTGATATTTGAGCGGTGGTTACATTGTTTGCTCCGGCATTATACATAGCCAAACAAGCGTCGTATAATTCAATAGAGGCGTTAGCCAGTCCTTCGTAGGTGGGGATAACGGTGTTTGCCGTGTAATCGTTCACAATCTCTTTGATTGTTTCCTCTCTGGAATTGTTTTCGTCATCATCGTCGTTGTCGCTACAAGCCGACATTCCCATAGACAGTAATGCTGTCATTGCCACATAAAGTGGTAGTGTTAAATACTTTTTCATCTTCTTTTTTATTTAATGTTATTACCTGTTTTGTTACAGAAAACGAATGGGTTACATGCCGAAAAAGCCGGAGTAAGCGACACCTAACGAAACGGAAGGCTCATTGTTAAACGGCTCTTTTAGTAAACCAATGGAATATTCGCCTTTCAGTACGATATCTTTTATCGGGAAATAATTGATTCCGGCAGCGATTCGGGCACGACCGCAATAGTCGAAATCGGCAATGGACTTTTCTGTTTTATACATGGAGTCGTAGTACTCGTAACGACCAAAAATATAGAATTTTCTTCCTTCCTCTCTCTGTTTGGCAAACTGTGAGAAGAGGTTATATCCAACTTCAATGCCTGCAGCAATGGCATCGGAAGCGACGGATTGTTTGGGGGAAGGCGAATCTTTAGAGAAACTTTTATTGTATTCGGAAATTGTTTTCGATTCGGTAAGATGTCCGTAGTCGAAATTTCCGCGGATAATCCAATTCCAACGGTTCAGCATAAAGTCGAATGCGCCGATTGTAACCGTACCGTTGATATCATCATACGAAGAACTTGGCCTTTTTAAAGTGTTGCGGAATGAGTTGCCTGCGTATCCGCTTAAAGAAAGCCGTAGCCCTTTGATGGAATAATTGTCTACACGGAAAGCACCTGCCAGGCAATTGGCAATCTTAAATTCGTAGGGTGAGGCCGAACCGTCGTGTACCCAGCCTTTACGGCCAAAGCGTTCGGAATCGAGACCGGAGATAAGCATTGCTTCATAGCGCCAGTCGCCGGCATTTCCCCATACGCTGATACCTGTTTCGTGCCAGGTACAAGGCATGATGGTATTTTCCCCTTCCGGACGGTATACACCGAAGAATTCGGTAGGCATGTGGTGTTGGTTTGTTGCCCCTACGGGGACAACGAAATGTCCTAACTTCACGTTGAGCTGCGGGCAGAAAGCCTTTTGAATCCAAAATTGCTCCAAGGCAACTTCGCCTCCGCGTTCAATCTCGTTCTCGTATTCGCCGCCTTCTTCTTCCTCTATTTCTACGGTGCTTTCGGTACCTCCGTGTTCAAATTCAATTTCGGTACCCATCGTCCATCCTTTGCCGAAGTCGTAACCCAAATAGATAACTACGTGTGGCAAGTCGAAACGGCTGTGTCTCTCATTCTTACGAAGAGCCGCAGCTTCGGCGCTGTTGTAGCGCAAATAACTGTCACTGTAGTAATTCTTCGAAAACACAGCCTCGCCGTATCCTCCAATCATTAATCTTGGTCTTTTCGGCGCATCCTCGTCGGAGGTGGCATTTTCAATCTTTTTACCTGTTTCTTCCTCTCTCTTGTTCTCATTCCCGGCCCATACTGTAGCTGATATAGACAGCATTAGAAGGCCGGAAGCAACCCAAATCTTTGCATTCATTTCGTTCGTCTTTTTTTTATTCTTATTTTGACTGCAAAGTTAGAGGGTGCGAGCGCCTCACGACAATACCTAAAAATTGGTAAAATTTATGCAATGTTAGTTTGAAGTAGGTATTGGGGAGGTTGCAAATACTTACTTATTGGTAACTATACAGAGGCGTTAAGCCATTTACTTCTTCAATGAATGAGTATGATATATTATAGATATGTGAATAAAATAGCTCTATTATAATTAATATTTCTTTTTTGTTCGATTTTTAATGAAGTTTGTATACATTTGTCTCATTAGAAATGATTAACAGTCGATTACTATGAAATACTTATTTGCCTGCCTCTTATGGGGAATGACGACAATGATTACGTATAGCCAATCTTTGGAGCAAGTTATCGGTAAAAAGACCGATGGTAGCGATTTGAAAGCAACCTGTTATAGTTTCCCGCAACGGGTGCAAACTTTTTCTACCAATAAAGATATGAACTATGTTTGTTTACAATTCCGGGATACCACTTCGAATGGAAAGTACATTAAGAATAAAGGTGAAATAGGGATTTATGATATGACAAAAAGAGAAATGGTGTGGACGAAGCCTCTCAATTATGCAAACATTAAACCTATATTTCTTTCGGAAGGAGTCTTTTTGAAGTCTATTTCTAAGAGTTCTTTACTTGATTTCCAAACAGGGGAAGAACGTTGGAAATGTTCTTTTTTCCAAGTGTATGGCAGTGATTCATTAGGAGTCTTGCTGGGATACAATAATCCGAAATCTAATAAATTGAAAGCAATTCGTTTAAGCGATGGCGCTGAACTTTGGACACAGAAGTTACCTCATCAGTATGGTTGGCATGAGGTATATAATATCGATGTAACCAAACGTTTGATTGTAGCAGATGATATTCATGAACTGGATTTGCTGACCGGTAAAATGCTTACTCATGAGGCTAAGACAGGAGTAGAAGATGTGAAGTCTGCCTTGCTGCAAGGCATAGGGGCTGTTGCGATGGGGGTGGTCACCGGTATAGCTTCCGGTGGAATGGGATATACAACCTTCGTGCCTACAGCCGGCAATGTCATTACCGATATGGTTTCGAATGTTCTTTTCGAAGATTCGTGTTATTATGTAGCTGATAGACGTTGCATTACTTGTCTCGATAAGCAATTAAGTGTTTGCTGGAGTACAGAACTACCGGATAAGAAAAGTTCCCATTCGAAACTGTTTGTATATGGCGACAAGCTTTATATGTTGAATTTTGGTTATGCATTGAAAAATGGGGATAGGAAAGTAAAGAACGGACGCCCTTTTATTGCTTGTTACGACAAACAGACCGGAAAGGAGATTTATTTCAACCAGTTGACTACTAAGAAAGATATGATTGAAGATGCGTATATATCCGATGATGAGGCTATATATATGCTTTTTGATGACGGATTGGCCTATCAGCATTTAACTGATTCAGTAGTGAATAATTCTGTGTGGAATGTGGAAAAATATGGGAAACTAGAGATTTTATTAGGAGACGGCGTATATAGTTACCGGTCGGACAAAGAGGATTTCATCCATTTGGAGAACAGTCTCGATTACTGTCTGGTGAGTAATGATAGAACCGATGTCTTCGAGGTGGATAAGGAATTGAACGTACGAACCGAATACAAGGCTGAATCCATTTATTGGACTTATTATAAACTGGATAGTTACCGACTTATAGGAAATGGAACCGATTTTTGGTTGATACACGAACTGGGTATGCCTGTGGCTCACCTGACGATTGACTTTCGATATGGTTATGCACAGGGAAACATTCTTTGGCTGCTTTCAACTAAAAATGAGTTGTTGAAAATGGATTTGGATAAAGCTTTGCTTTAATAAAATGAATAAGTGCAAAGTGTATTGTTCAATCAAATGGACTAACTCCTTTGCACTCTTTAATTCTATCTCTTTTTTATTCGCGTGTAAAGGCGATGGCGCGGTTGATATATTCGAGAAAGGGCTGTGTAGGACGAAATAGTTCTATAAGCTCTTCCAGCAGGTGGTCGGAATACATAAAGGAACGGCCCGGCTGATACGTCAGGCAAAATGTTTTCAGACGGAGATACTCCGGATAAGGAGCGTCGGCCGGAAATCCTGAGGGGTTACGCTTTAACATCTCACTCGAATCTATCTGGAATGGTTTGGCTTGTTTTACGATGCGGTCGAAGTCGCCTTCTCCGTTGCAAATGTCTTCCCGCAGTATTTTCATCACGGCCGGTTCGAAACAATAGTCGCCTGAGGCCAGCATATTGCCGTTGGGGAAGCCCTCGTCGGTGGCTCCTACCTGAAAGTAATACCCTGCATAGCCGGACTTCTTGCCACCCGGATTAATGAAAGCACCCATGTGACATTTATACGGTGTTTTATCCGATGAAAAGCGTGTGTCGCGGTAAATGCGGTAAGTGCAATCTTTCACAGTCAGACCGGAAATGTTTTCGTCAAACCCGGCAATACCTTTAATCAGTTTCTCGATGAAATCGTTGAAACGGGCCTGCACCTGTAAGAATTCGTTCTTGTGCTCGTTGAACCACTCACGGTTGTTGTTCTGTTGCAACTGAGATAAAAAAGCAATGACTTCTTTCATAAGTGTATGAGTTAAGCTAGAAAATGAGTACTTGAAGAGCGGCTCTTCGTTCTATGATAATTGTGTTTGTTTTGTCGGCTAATGGATAACAGTCCCATGTTGTCCGTCGATGGCGGAAGCAAGCGTAATAATCACTTTGCTGACACCGGCTTTCAACGCATCGAAAGAGTTTTCCAGTTTTGGAATCATGCCTCCCTGAATGATGCCTTCTTTAACGTAACGGTCGAAATCATCGCGGGTGAGCTGGGGAATCACACTGTCATCATCCTTTTCATCGCGCAATACACCTTTCTTTTCGAAACAGAAAATAAGCGTTACATCGAACTGTTGTGCCAGTGCTTTGGCTGTTTCTCCGGCTATGGTATCGGCGTTGGTATTGAGAATATGTCCGTTACCGTCGTGGGTGAGGGGAGCCATTACCGGGACAATGCCTTTGTGTATCAAGTCGCCCAGAAGGTCGGCATTTACTTTTTCCACATCGCCCACGAAGCCATAATCCACTTCCTTGACGGGGCGTTTTACCGAACGTATCACATTCATGTCGGCTCCTGTTAATCCGATAGCATTCACGCCTTTGGCTTGCAGGCCGGCCACGATATTCTTGTTAACCAATCCTCCGTAGACCATGGTTACTACTTTCAGGGTTTCGGCATCGGTAATGCGGCGTCCGTCCACCATTTTACTTTCAATACCCAGCTGTGAGGCTATTTTAGTGGCCGAACGGCCTCCTCCATGTACTAACAGCTTGTTTCCTTCAATGGCGGAGAAGTCGGCAAGAAGCCGGTTCAGTGTCTCTTCCTCTTCTACAATCTTTCCGCCTACTTTTATAATAGTCAGTTTCTCTTTCATTGAGTTTTATTTTTTAGAAGTTTTCGCTTCCACCTTCCCTTGCGCCTTTTATTCTATATAGTCCAATTTCACTACAATCACCCGGATATCCTGGTCTTCAAGCTCTGTCTTTACCTTGGCTATGTGCCAATCCGATGGAAAGAAGAGGAAGAACTTATCAGGGGTGGAATCGTAAAAGCGTGCTTTGCCCACTTCGTAATCGTAGTGGATAACATCCGGTTTGTACTCGCAGTTGGGCTTGCTCGTCAGATGTTCGATGATGCCGAAGCGCTCCGTGCCTTTTACCACATATTGGAAATCAATATGGTGATAATGGCTTTCGCTGCGTCTTTTCTCCAAAGCTTCGTTACGGCTGTCTTCCACACTGACTACCAAATTGGTTCCTTCTATGGGATGCTTTCCTTTCGGAATATTGTATAAGTCGTTGGTAGCCAGCCAGTGGAACATGGCATTCCACTGTTCCGGATTCTTTTTATATTGAGTATAGAACTCCACCAGGTTTACACTGCCGTCGGGTCCTGCCGCCTTAAAGCCATTGCGCCATTCACCTTTTTTCTCCCATTTGGCAGCCTTTTTCGTCAGTGCTTTGTCGTTACACTCTTTTGTATACACTTCCTGTCCGTATGTTGCCATGCAGAAGGCGAATGTGACAATAAAAACCAATACTTTATTCATCATGATATCGTGTTTATTCCAAATAAGTGTATCCATAGAGGCCCGAACGGTAGTTGGAGAGGAATTCTTTTCCTTCTTCCACGGAGATTTTACCCTCTTTTACCGATTTAGTGACCCATGTTTCCAGCGTACGAACCAGTTTCTTCGGACTGTATTGTACATAGTCGAGCACTTCGGCTACGGTTTCGCCATCAATCAGCTGGTCGATGGAGTAGCCTTTTTCGTTGACCGAAATGTGTACGGCATTGGTGTCGCCGAACAGATTGTGCATATCGCCTAGGATTTCCTGATATGCGCCCACCAGAAATACACCTATATAATAAGGTTCTTTGCTTTTCAGAGAGTGGACAGGCAGGTAATTGGATACGTTACGGGTTGAAATGAAATTGGCTATCTTACCGTCGGAGTCGCAGGTAATGTCCTGTAACGTTGCCGAGCGGTCGGGCTTTTCGTCCAGCCGTTGGATAGGCATGATAGGGAATATCTGGTCGATAGCCCACGAGTCGGGCAACGACTGGAACAATGAAAAGTTACAGAAGTATTTGTCTGCAAGCAGTTTGCCTAATTTGCGGAACTCGTCGGGCGCATGCTTCAAGCCGGAAGCTATCTGGTTGATTTCGCGCGTAACCGACCAATATAGTTTTTCTATTTGGGCGCGTGTTTTCAAATCAACAATACCGTGGCTAAACAGGTCGAGCGCTTCTTCGCGTATCTGCTGGGCGTCGTGCCATGCTTCCAACATCCGGTTTTGATTCAGGGTATCCCATATCTCGTATAGTTCCTGTACCAGCTCGTGGTCTTCGGGGCTTACTTCCCACTCATCGTCCATCTCAGGGAGGCTGGCTGTTTCCAGCACTTCGAAGATGAGCACAGAGTGGTGAGCCGTTAAGGAACGTCCGCTTTCCGTGATAATGTTGGGATGTGGGATGTCGTTCTTATCGGCTACGTCGACAAAGGTAGAGATAGAGTCGTTTACATACTCCTGAATGGAATAGTTTACGCTGCTTTCGCTGCTTGAAGAACGTGTTCCGTCATAGTCTACACCTAGTCCGCCGCCAATGTCTACGAAACTGACATGGAAACCCATAGAGTGGAGTTGAACGTAGAATTGAGAAGCTTCGCGCAGCGCCGTTTTGATGCGGCGTATTTTGGTTATCTGACTGCCGATATGGAAATGAATCAGTTTCAGGCAATCTTTCATGTCCTTCTTATCCAGAAAGTCCAACGCTTCCAGCAGCTCGCTGGAGGTCAGGCCGAATTTGCTGGCATCGCCTCCGCTCTCTTCCCACTTTCCACTGCCGGATGAGGCCAGTTTGATGCGGATACCGATGTTGGGATTTACATTGAGCTGCTTGGCCATGCGGGCAATCAGTTTCAGCTCGTTCATCTTTTCCACTACCAGAAAGATGCGTTTGCCCATTTTTTGGGCCAGCAGAGCCAACTCTATGTAGCTTTCGTCTTTGTAACCGTTGCAGATAATGAGGGAATCATTGTCCGTATTCATTGCGATAACGGCGTGTAACTCCGGTTTGGAGCCAGCTTCCAGACCCAGATTGAATTTCTTTCCGTGACTGATAATCTCTTCCACTACCGGGCGCATCTGATTCACTTTGATAGGGTAGATAATAAAGTTTTCTGCTTTATATCCATATTCTTCTGCGGCTTGTTCAAAACATTTCGCTGTTTTCTCAATCCGGTTGTCCAGAATATCGGGAAAGCGAACCAGCACGGGGGCAGACATATCACGTAACTGAAGCTCGTCCATCAGTTCTTTCAGGTCTACTTCCACCCCGTCTTTGCGAGGAGTGACTACCACGTGTCCCTTTTCGTTGACTCCAAAATAGGAAGTTCCCCAACCGGTAATGTTGTAGAGTTCTTCGGAATCCTCAATGCGCCATTTTCTCATTTCTCAGTAGGTTTCTTTATAAATTTAATAGATTACGTAATTGACTGATTGACTCTTCCACTTGCTGGTGGTTTTCCAGCAAACTGGTGTCGAGTGTATGTTTTGCTTGGGAATAGAAAGGTTCCCGCTCTTTGAGCGAGCTGACAATGAAGTCCATCATTTCTTCGTCGGTTTTGCTGGCCAGCAGGGGGCGTTTGTGCCTTCCCGGTTGCAGATGGCGGAACAGAACCTCCGGAGTAGCTTTTAGGTAAACCGTTTCCGCTTGTCGGTTCATGTAGTCCATGTTGTCGAAGAAACAAGGTGTACCTCCTCCGGCAGAAATGATTACGTTCTCGAATTCTGCGATTTCGTGAAGCATCTCTCTTTCTATTTTCCGGAATCCGTCTTCGCCCCGTTCTGCGAACAGGCTCGATACGGTTTGGCAGAAACGGTTCTCAATGAACCAGTCGAGGTCGAAAAAAGACAACCCCAGTTTCTTGGAAAGCGCTTTGCCTAAAGTGGTCTTTCCGGCTCCCATATAACCGATAAGTATGATACGGTTCATCTGCTTATTCTTTCTTTTTAGCGGCATAACGTCCGCGCTTAGGAGTAGAAGATGCGTCTTTTTCATCCTGTTTCAGGACAATTTCCATACATTGGCTGTAGGTCAGGTCTGCCGGAGCCGTAGCCAGCGTTTTAGGCAGTTTATAGTTCTTTTTCTTATAGCAAATGTAGGGGCCGAAACGTCCGTTCAGCACTTCCAGGTCTGTATCTTCAAATCTTTTGATATGTCTTTCTTCTTCCGTTTTGCGTTTCTTTTCGATAAGTTCGATGCTTTCTTCCAACGTGATTTCCATCGGGTCGGTTCCTTTCGGAATAGAAACGTACACATTGTTGTGGCGCACATACGGGCCGAAACGTCCTACGCCTACCGTCACGGTTTTCTCTTCATAATCGCCAAGCGTGCGGGGTAGTTTAAAGAGTTCTAAAGCCTCTTCCAGCGTAATAGTTTCGATGGATTGGCCCTTTTTCATCTGTGCGAAGCGAGGTTTCTCTTCATCGTCGGCACTACCAATCTGCACTACCGGACCAAAGCGTCCGATTTTTACCGATACCGGTTTGCCGGATGCGGGTTCAGTTCCCAGCATGCGTTCGCCTACTTTATGTTCGCTCTTTACGGCCAATGTTTTTTCAACCAACGGCTCAAACTGGTTGTAGAAGCTCTTCATCACTTTTTCCCATTCTTTGTCACCGTCGGCCACTTCATCGAACTCTTTCTCTATGTTGGCTGTGAAGTTATAGTCCATGATTTCAGGGAAATATTCGAGCAGGAAGTCGTTAACCACCGTGCCGATGTCTGTAGGAATGAGTTTTCCTTTTTCGCTACCGGTCAGTTCCGTCTTGCTCTGGTCGGTAATCGTATCCTCTTGCAGGGTGAGTACGTCATATTTCCGTTCTACTCCCGGTTTGTCTCCCTTTTCAACGTATTCGCGCTGTTGTATGGTAGAGATTGTAGGCGCATACGTAGACGGACGTCCGATGCCCAACTCTTCGAGTTTGCGTACAAGGCTTGCTTCCGTGTAGCGTGGCGGGTGTTGGGTGAAGCGTTCTGTGGCTACAATTTCTTTGCGTTCCAGCGTTTGTCCTTTCTTCAGCGGAGGCAACAGGCGGCTTTCGTCTTCTTGTTGTTCCGCATCATCGTCGTATGATTCTTTGTACACGCGCAGGAAACCGTCGAACCGAATTACCTCGCCGGTAGCGACAAATGTATCGCTCATACCGGAAATGGAAATCACGGCTGTGGTTTTTTCCAGCTCCGCATCGGCCATCTGAGAGGCGATGGTGCGCTTCCATATCAGGTCGTACAGTTTCTTTTCCTGCTGGCTGCCTTCAACCGATTGCTTTTCCATGTAGGTGGGGCGGATAGCCTCGTGTGCTTCCTGAGCTCCTTTCGATTTGGTGGCGAATTGGCGAACCTTTACATAATCTTCGCCCATGAGCGAGAGTACGGTCTCTTTGCTGGCGTTGATGGCCAAAGAAGAGAGGTTGACAGAGTCGGTACGCATATAGGTGATGTTTCCCGATTCGTATAGTTTTTGCGCTACCATCATGGTTTGCGCTACGGTAAATCCTAATTTGCGGGCAGCCTCCTGTTGCAGGGTAGAGGTGGTGAAAGGCGCTGCCGGCGATTTCTTTACGGGTTTGGTGGTGATGTCGGCTATGTTAAACGATGCCGATTTGCATTGCTGCATAAAGGCAAATGCCTCTTTCTTCGTTTTGAAACGGTTGCTGAGTTCGGCCTTTATCTCTACGTTCTTTCCGTCGGCATCGGGTACCATGAATACGGCTGTTACCCGGAAAGATGCTTCGCTATGGAAGGCTTGTATTTCGCGTTCGCGCTCCACAACCAAACGTACCGTTACCGATTGTACACGACCTGCCGAGAGGGCTGGCTTGACTTTGCGCCAGAGCACCGGCGAGAGTTTGAAACCTACAATACGGTCGAGTACGCGGCGGGCTTGCTGCGCGTTCACCAGATTGATGTTGATATCGCGTGGGGTCTCGATGGCTTTCAAGATGGCGCTTTTGGTAATTTCGTGGAAAACGATACGCTTTGTATTTTCCGGCTTTAGCTTGAGCACCTCGAACAAGTGCCACGAAATGGCCTCTCCCTCGCGGTCCTCATCGGATGCGAGCCATACCATTTCGGCGTCTTTCGCTTCGGATTGCAGTTCAGATACCAGTTTCTTTTTTTCCGCAGGAATTTCATAATCCGGTTGAAAGGTGTCGGTATCTATACTGAACTCCTTCTTCTTCAGGTCACGAATGTGTCCGTAGCTTGAAAGTACTTTGTAATCTTTTCCCAGAAACTTTTCGATTGTTTTCGCCTTTGCAGGAGACTCAACGATAACAAGATTTTTTTGCATGCTGTTGTTGTAACTCATTAAAATTCGGCGCAAAAGTAGAAAAAAAAGTAGATTCGTCTCTTATAATAAGGTATAAATCTACATTTTTTAGAAAAAAAGAGCTTTAATGTTACATTTTTGTGCGAATGGTCGCCCTTTGGAGGCTATAATGGCTTTGGCTAAAAAGCTGGTTTGATATGCTACTTTTGTGTGGTTGGCTCTTGCTTTCGTTTTTCGATGGGTGAACGACTCTTTTTTGTTTGCTTAGGTAAGTCGGAAGAAGAGTGAGCGGTAGGTGGAAAATCTCTGAGAACGTATTCGGTGGAAAGTTTTAAGAGGAATAGAGGTTTATTTTGCAGTATTTAGGGTTCTGTTTGCATTCATTTAAGATGAGTATTGCAACGGAATTAAGATGGATAGTATAACGTTGTGAGGTTGATAGAACAACGTCACGAGGAGTATCTATCAACCTCACAACGTTGCGCTATCAACCTCACGAGGAGTATCTATCAACGTTAATAGCCTTTTTTGCTTCTGATAATCAAGCGTTTATAATCTTGTTAAAGACGCTCTTAAAACCGTAGGTTTGCTCCGAGCATGAAATTGATTTTCTCGGTAGGATATCCCCAGTAGTACTGATAAGAACGGTTAAAGAGGTTGTCAGCCTTTACCCAAACCGAGGTGTTTTCTATCAGCGGATAGGAGAGACTCAGGTACAGGTCGTTGATGGCTTCCATTTCGCCCTTGTAACGGCTGGTATACTGATAGCCAACCTCCCAGCCGAGTTTCTCCACTTTGCCGGTAGCATTCAGCCGGAAGTCGAAAGCCGGTTTGGTATAGAGGTACGACTTGTAATTATCCTCCGTGCTCCAACTGCGGTATATGGCTTGGGCAGAGAGGCCTATCAGGTCTTTATACAGATAGTTGGCAGAGATTCCTGCTTTCACGGCGTTGGCCTTCTCCTGTTCCATGAAATTGGGTCCCGGACTGTATGGAGCAACCAGTAAATCGTCGTCGCACAACTCGTAGCCCCCAAACAGATGCAGGTTGAATCCCGGTGCGATGCCGGCTTTAAAGCCCACCGTGGCATCCAGCTGCATGTGGGTGTTCTTTAATTGCTGCATGGTGAACCAGTAAGGAGATATGGCGCTCATCCGGCGGAAATCGCTAGGCATTACCCCTCCTTTACCCTGGATGTAGAAGACATAACTTTCGCTGAACGGAAATTCAACCAACACATCCGGCGCAAATTTAATGCCGCTGTTGAATCCGGTATTCCAATCTATCTGTGCCCCAATCCGTAAACGCATCGCCTCTCTTTCGAGGGCATAGTAAGGGTTGAAACGGAAAAGCGTATAGTTCTCGAACGGAGTGAGCCGAATCTTATCGTCCCCTTCATTGCCCTCTGCCGGGCCGGGAAGCTCTCCTTCGTTTCCTGTATATAGAGGAGGTGTAAACCCTTTATCATCTTGCGAATAGCTGTAATGGTCTATTTCGATATCCATGCCTACCCTGTTCTCTGACGACACTTGGTAAGAAACTCCCGCATGGGCGCTAACCGTGGTTTCGGAACGTCCGTCGCCCGATTCTTTCCATAGGTAAAGATAATCCTGTCCGAAGTAACTGAAATCCAATCCTCCTTTGTATTGCCATTTCCGGTCGGGCATGGTGGAGCGGATGGAGAGACCGATGTTTCCGGTGGTATTGTTTTGCTTGTCGCTTATCTGCCCCACATACGGCAGATAATTGAATGTTTGCAGTCCGAACGCCCCTTTTACTCCCAGCTCCGCTTGTCCGAAACGGTGTGTATAGTGTCCGTTGAGCTGCGTCTGGTAAAAGCGTGACGACCATTTCTCCTTGCTGTCGGGAAGTTCCATCTTACCATTCTGTCCATCGAAAGCGGCAGACAAATGCAGGTCGTCCTTCTCGCCCAGGTTATATAGATAACTGATGCGCCCCAGCAAGTTACCGTAATTGCCATATCCCAGATTTACCCAACCTCGTGTGGCCTCTTCCTGTGTGGGTACGGAAGCCAGATTCGGCATAGGGTAGAGTCTGAATGCCGAGAACGGGTTCTCTGTGCGTGCATACTCAATTTCCTTTTTGTTCACGGTAGGCTCTTCAATGCGAGGTAACACATTGATTTTGTTTGCGTCCATGATATTGGGATTATATTCATTCTCCACCACTACGGTACGGGTAAGGGTGGAATCCTTCTGCGCATGGAGGGGTGAGGCAACCATGCCTATCAACCCTAACGCTATATAAATGTTTCTTTTCATATTTCTTTTTTTAAGACGTTATTACTTGCCAAAGGAATGAAACTTGAAAAAATGAAGACTGAAGAATATTGGTTTGCAATTCATTGCTTTCTTGCTTTAAACTTTCCATTCAATAACATTCAATACTTCTTTGAATAAGCTCTTTATTGAATAAACTTTCAATTTCCAATTTTCCATTAAAGAACTCTCCACTTTCAACTCTCAACTCTCCACTTAATAAGCTCTCCCCTTAATAAGCTTCACTGAATAAACTTTCAATTTTCAACTTTCAATTTTCCATTAAATAAAACTCTCAACTCTCCACTCTCAACTCTCCACTTAGTAACTGTTGAGTCGAGTTTCAATCATCTGTTCGATATCATCGTCGGCCTGATAATTCTGTTTCAGCGAGAGCAAATATTGTCGTGCTTCCACTTTGCGGTCCATCTTTACGTACACATCCGATAAGAGGACGAAACTGCGTGCCAGCCAATAAGCGTGTGGAGTGCTGATGTCGATGTATTCGAGCAAAACCTTCTCAGCCTCTTCGTTCTGTCCGTTGTCGTACAGATACTGCGCCAAGCGATATTTAGCCTCCGCCCCGTATACATTGCGGGTATCTTTGGCCAACTCTTTCAAGTCGGGCAAAGCCTGTTCCGGATGAGTGCTCAAAGCCGCTTTCGCCCGGTAGTAACGAACTTCGTTGGTCAGTTCCGGAGTCAGCTTCGGAATCGTCAACATCTCATTGGCTATGATTATCGTTTCGTTAGCGTCCTGCAGCAAGTAGGCACTACGGAGGATACCCGTCTGGGCAAGCAACCGTCGTTCGGCCGAAGCCGTCTTCTCTTTCAATAACTTATATATAGAAAGAGCCTTGGCATATTCTTTGGCGTTGAAAGCCAATTCGCCTCCCATCACCATCGCCTCTTCAGAGAACTTGTTGTTGGGGAACTCTATCACTTTGTCCAAATGCTGTTGCGCCTCGGTAAAGTTCTTTTGGTTATAACCTATCAGTCCCAAATAGTAGTGGGCGTTCAGTTGGAAAGCCCCGTCGGGGAACGATTGCAAGTAATGCGTGAAACTGTTTTTCGAACCGGCAATGTCTCCGCGCATATACACTCGCTCGGCCGCTACGTATGTAAGCGAGTCCCGTTCGTCGCTGCCCAATGCCACGCCGCCTTTCTGCGAAGCCACAAAAGTGGCGTATTCATCGACATTATTCAAGTCGATATAGATAGATTTCAAATCCCGCTGAGCCTGCAACGCCTCCTCACTGCCGGGGTAATTGCTGATAACCTGTTTGTAAGCGCGTATGGCTTCCGGATATTTGTCGTCCTGATAATAAAGAAGTCCGATTTCACCGGCCCCTTTTCGTGCAATGGAGCTTTCCGGGAAACGTTCTACCAGTGTGTTGAACGACTGGATAGCCTGTTCGTTGTTCTCCAGCTGTATGTAAGCGCGTCCCCGTTCGTAAAGCGCGTCGTCAATGTACGGCGAGTTCGGGAACTGGCTGATTAATTGGTTCAAAGAAGTGATTTTACCTCCATAGTCTTTTTGTAACCCTTTTACAAACGCAATCTGGTACAAGGCATAATCTCCCGAAGCCGGATTCAGTTCGGAAGCGCGGTTGTAAAGCTGGCGGGCCTCTTCGAAACTACGTACATAAAAGCGGCAGTCGCCTAGGCGGTTATAGGCATCCGCCTTCATCGCCGCAGAAGCTGTGGACGACTGGTCGATAAATTTGCGGAACCAACTGCCTGCCTCGGTATAATTCTTTTGTTTAAAAGCCGAATATCCCAGATTATACAATGCCAGTCCGTAAGATTCGCCGGAGGAATTGGAGGCTAAAGAAATATATTGTTTGAAGTCCCGTGCAGCATCAGCGTATTGTCCTAAACGATACGCCGCTTCACCCCGCCAATAAAGAGCGTCGGCTTGGGTCTGGCGGTTGTAGGAAGCCAATGCGAGGGATTGGTTCAGATACTCTATCGCTTGCTTAAAGTCGGCATTGGCAAAGGCCTGAGTTCCCAGGCGGAACAGAATCTTCTGTTTGGCTTCCAAGATGCGGTTGCTCGGCCGGCTTATCTTGGCAATCGATTGCAAGGCAGCCTCGTAGCTTCGCGTGTTCATATAAACCTCTACCAGATAATCGTTCACCTTCTCGGTATAAACTGATTGAGGAAATTCGTTGAGGAAACGCTCGAATACCGTTACCGACTCCGCGAAAGGAGAGTAAGAGGTTTCATGAATGCATAAGGCATAATTGTACAAAGCCTGCTCGGTGACGGCAGGGTCGGCTTTCAGGGTAGAAGCCTGTTCGAAGGCCATACGTGCCTGAGGTTTGTTTTGTAACTGGATGTAACACAACCCCATGTGCAGATATGCGTTTTGCGATAAGGCGTCTTGTTCAAAAGTTGTTTTCTCTAAAGCTTCCGCCGCACGCAGGTAAGCCCGTGTGTGGTAGTACGACATGCCTAATTGGTAAAGGGCATTACGGTCGGGAACATTCCGGAGTGACGGTTGGTTGGAAACCTTGTCGGACGTTGCGCCGTAGGAGGTGTTGTCTGCCGGTTGATTGAGCGTGTTACACTCTTCTATGTAGCGTTCCAATGGCGCAATGGCCTGTTCGTACTTTCTTTGTCCGTAAAGTGCACCGCCCAGAATGCGCTCTTTCTCCGCTTGGAGGAGGCGGGCCGACCAGCCCGGTGCATGGTGTGCGGAACTCTTTGCCGACATGCTTCCCGTGCCGTTAGCCATAGCGGCGGTGATTTCCTTTTGTGCCTCTGCATAGCGCTTTTGTGCCAAATCGATGTCGGCAATATAGAAAGGAACTTCGCTGCCGAACTGTTTGCTGTCGCGCAGATTCTCGAATAGCGGCAACGCTTGGTCGTAGCGTCCTTCGCTATAGTCTATATAAGCTTTGTAATAGTTGGCCTCGTCCCGATAGAGTTTGCTGCATGCCTCCACTACACTCAAGAGCACATACGCTTTCTGTAAATCGCCTGTTTCAATGTAGGCTATGGCCTGGTGCAAAGTGCATTCGTCCCGTTCTTCGTTGGGCAGTGCGTCCAAGTTGCAACGTTCAAATTCCTCGATGGATTCGGCATATTTCTCCTGATAGAAGTACGCGTTACCGATGAGCGCGTTCACTCTGTTTCTGTAAGGAGACTCCGGATACTCTTTTAAATAGTGTTGCAAGATGGCAACGCTTTCTTTGTTTTTCAGTTCGTATGCCGAACAAGCCAGCATATAATCCGCTTCGCTTACCGTTTCATACGGAAGTCCTTTCTGTTTTACATACTCTTGCAGCAAACGAGTAGCCGCCGGAAAATTCTTTTGTACAAAAAGCTGTTTTCCTTCTTCAAAAGTCTTTTCAGCCGCTGTAATCGGTACCTGGCGTTGAGCCTGGCTTCCTATAGAGACGGCTCCGAATAAGGCAATTAACAAGGTTTGTTTGAGTTTCATAAGTACTTATTTATGTTTTTCAGAAATCGTTTCACTCCCTCCCGGACCGAAGTCAGTCCGAAATCATCCGGATTGATTTTCGACAGGGGCATCCAGAACGTTTCGGCCACATCATCTTGAGCCGTGATGCGTTCGGTATCTTTTACCGTACAAAGAAAGAACTGGTCCAGCGTGTGCACCATAAAGCCGGAATATTCGTATAGATTGGGCAATGAAAAAAGATAGCGTGCCTCTTCTACAATCAGTCCGGTCTCTTCTTTCACCTCGCGTGCCACTCCCTCTTCTCCGGTTTCGTACATATCGACAAAGCCTCCCGACAAGTCGAGTGTCCCTTTTGCCGGCTCTTTACCGCGACGGCAAATCAGCATTTCTTTTTGTGGGTTTAGGATAAAAGCAACCGTTGCGGAACAGGAATTAAAATAGTAAGTGAATCCGCAATCGGCGCATTGTTTGGACTTTCCATTATGTACCTCAAAATGTGGAGAACCACATTTGGGGCAGTATTTAAATTGTTCAAGTGGGTGCATAACGCGTCTTGTTTTTGTGAGGCGAAAATAGTACAAGCAGGCGCATCGTTATCGAACTTGCTCGGATTAGAGTGCAGAGTGTCGCCTATTTTCGCTAGTTTGGGGCAAAGATAATGCAAACGGGAACAAAGTCATCAGACTTGTTCAAATAAGATGCAGATTGCAGTCTATATTTCACTTTTTTTGGCAAAGATAAGTGAATTCTTTGAGAATGAAAACGAGAGAGTGCAGGATGGTTGTAAATAAGGATTTTAGGAAGAATTGAGCAGTGAGGACAAAAGTTATACATTTCTTGATTAATCAACCAAAAGTGGTTGATTGATATGAAACAGCCGAAATAAATAAGTTGATATGATTTATAAACGGTGGTTTAGAGGATGAAGGAAAATGAATTTGTGATGTTTCCACATTATAGGAAAGATTAGCTACAGTCCCAGTTGTAGAATACATTACTGAAATCAAGACGTTTCAGGTCTTCTTGGTTAATTAGGAAGTTGGCAACACCGCAATCACCCCAGATTACATAAAAATTGTCATGATTGTTTTTGTCTTCCTTTTCTGCTTCGATAGTGGGAATTTGGAGCAACACCGTGTCGTAATACGTTGTACCATCCTTTATCTCGCGTGGGTCATACTGAACGAAAGTAGGATATCCGAGTATTTGAAAGTTATTTTGGTCGGTGAGTGAATATATAAAGTAATCGAAATCTTTTTTGTAAGCAGAATAATGTAACCAGTGTTTACCATTAAGAGACTCTCCGAACAGGTCGTTTATCACGTCGTTAAATACCTTGTCGAAAGTTCCTACTTCTACGTTGATAGCAGAATCACCTTGCATCACGTCTAAAGCATATTCATTATAAAACGGTGCGGATTGGGATTTCTCACAAGTGGGTAAATTAAGTGCTATGATTTGCTCCTTTGTAATGGTGTCATCAATTTTATGATGATATACAATGCGGAAGTTTTCCTGATTGGTATGGTTCTCAAAGTCACAGCCATAGCTGTAATTCTCTTCATCTTCGGCGATGAAGAATTGCAGAAGGCCTTCTTTTGGCAAAGGTTCTCCCATTGGGTTGTTCGTAAAGTTGATTTGCGCCAACAACATCATTGGATTCCCATTTATATCGGTGGGATAAGGTTGTATGCAGTCCCAATAGGGTAGACCGCCTAACTTTGTGTCTGTGAGGGCTGGGCATCGTTCTCGATTGATATGGAGCTTATAGCATGGGCAAAGTGTACGTCTTTTCAGCTCATCCACTATGCGCTTTGTCTTTTTAACCTTTTCGGTAACATTCAAATTTTGATTGGTGGAATGGTTTAATGATTCTTTCTTTTCGCATTGTTCTTCTTTTGGTCGATGAATAAAACTTCGGTATATGCTGTAGAATATCCACAATAATAATGCGGACAGGGCGATTCTTGCTATTCCGTTGTTTTTTCCATCAACAGTAAACATTTGATAAATGAGTATGACTGCCAATATGATGCTGCAGCAAATCCCAATAATTTCCGAAGTCTTTTTCATTTTGTTTCTTCTCCTTCCTCTTTTGTGACGAGAATACATGTTAATCGTATAGGAATGTATGATATGACTGCATGTCCTGCAATAAAAAGCATTGCCCAAGCTTCCGTACTGTTGTCTATATCGTTTGTTAGAATATAGAGTAAAGCAAAAGTGAGGCTTGTGGCAATCCAAACCCGAATGGAAAAGTATTTATTATGGAGCAATTTTTTCAGGAACAAAGCAATAAACCCTCCAACTAAGTATGTTACTTCAAAGAAACTAAAAAATCCTGTACGGAAAGTGGAATTTAGCCACCATACTCCCGATAACTGAAGCCATATTATGGAAACAAGTACGAGTACAATTACGGCACATAAAGCCATCGCTGCCTCAAATATCCAAAATCTTTTATCTTTCAGTTTCATTACTTTAAAAGTATAACTTTGAAGACGTTATTTGTATTCAATAATCGAAAACTAATAAATCATCCAGTTTTAAGCATATATAACCAATTCTTTAGTTGCCGTATTCTCTGGAATTATTTATTTGATGGATAAGTGCAAAGTTACGACATTTCTTTTTAGAAAAGTAAAACAAAAAAGGATTATTTACGAAGAAAACCTTTGATGAGAGAAATAGACATATTATTCATTCTTACTTTCTCGGTATCATCCTAATTCATAATTAGGTGGAAGATTCTGTTTGCCGGAATATTCGATAAATAGTCTGGAAAGAATTCTTTGATAAACTGTTGGATTTAAATTTTCTGTGGGTTATTGGATGAACTCAGTTAGTGCTGTTCAATTCAGGCAATAGCATTTCTATGTTTTCGCCATTTCGTCATGCATAGCTTTGTCCTTTACCCAATAACCCCGGCTTGATGTTATTCCGTTTTACCACCTAATCGGCTTCTCTCGTCTTCGGCACCGCTTTCGATATTCTTGTTCTTAAACGATTTTCCTGTTTGGAAACTATAACTCAGCTTACATTCGAAGCTTGGCTTCTGCCAGGCATTCTTCATATTGTAAAGTCGTTCATATTCATCCGTTTTGATGTGAAGGTCTGTTTGCCGGATAAAGAGATTCTTTACCCCTATTGTGGCAGTTAGTTTTTCTTTAAGGAATTTCTTCTTTAGTTTAAGGGTAACCCTCTGATTGGGAGAGACGGTGACATTACTCATACGTACTTTTCCGTTATAGCTGTAATTGATGTCCAGATAGAACTTTCCGGGAAGCGTAAAGGTAGAGTTTGTGTTGTATATAAACATATTATGGAAGTTCTGCGGACTGTCGAGCGTCAACTTATCACCGTTGCGTATCAAGGTGATGTTGTTTTGCCAATTCCACCAGTCGGTCAGGTCGAAGGGTAACTGTATAGAGCATACATATTGTTTCATATCGTTGAAGTTCGCTTGGTTTACATAGCTGATATTCGGCTTGTTGGGGTCGTTGGTTGCGTATTGCTGAATGTTGTCTTTTATGAATTCGGCGGCAAATGTCAACGTGTACTTCTGCGCAAAGACCAGCGTGGCACTCAGCTTGTTGTTGTAAGAGGGGAGCAGATTGGGATTTCCCGTCTGGAATGTGTAGTCGGTAGCCTGTATGCGTGTAGGGTTGAGCATCCAGAAATTGGGGCGGCTGATGGAACGTGAATACTGTCCAATCAACATGTACTTTCCTTTTTTGTCCGCCGTATATGAAATATTCATATTGGGAAACAGGCTTATATAGGACTGTTTAATGTAGCTGCCCTCTCCATTCGTATGTGTATATTCTGCCCGTAGTCCGCCGGTAAGTCCCCAGCGGCCGAGTTTGGCGGAAAGGACTCCATAAACTGCTGCAATGTTTTCTTTATATCGGATATCGAAGCAATAATCTTCGGAAGGAATCCATTGTGTATCTTCCTGATAGGCGTATTGTGCACGGCTTTTGGTATGGTTTAATGTGTATTTTCCGCCGGCTTTGAGCGAAAACTGCGATGAGAGATGCTTTTCTAAAGCCAGCGTGAGTGTGCTTACCTGATAATTGTTCCGGGTGTGCTCGTAGTAAGTCGAATCATTATCCACGTTATCGAGACGTATGCTGGTGTATCCGTCAGTCCGGTTATTATCCCGGTTGGAGTTGTAATCGCCAAGCAGTTTGATGGTGGAACCTTCGGGGTCCAGAATATAAATATAGTTGAAGGTGGCGGAGAAATTCTTGTTCCGGTTATTCGGACGGCGCAGGCTCTCTGTGTAACGGGAACTCTCATCCCATGCAAAGAAAGAGGTACTTGGAGACATTATTTTAGAGGTATTCTGAGCATATTCAAGCTCCAGTCCAACGCTATGCCGGGGTGTAAATTCATAGATAGCTCCCAGTTTCGCTCGTAAAGAACGTGCTTTTTCCTCCAGGCCTGATTGGGCATTGTATTGATTGTAGGCAGATAGATTCGATTCGTCAATCAGCATATCATCCTGTGGCTTCCAGTTTAGGGAGAGTCCGGCGTTTAAGGTTAGTTTGTTGTTATGGTAACGGACGTCTTCCGAGGTGTAATATTGAGTGAGTAAATCGTTGTATCGGGTAGTGAGGGATGCGTTGCCGGTCATTCCATCGTTTCGTTGCCGTTTCATACTGATTTTGATAATGCCGGAACTCATGTTGGCATCATATTCGGCTCCAGCCTGCGGTATAACATCTATCCGTTGGATATCTTCCGATTTCAGGTCGCGCAAGTAATTGATAAGTTGCTCTTTAGACATGCGTAACTCACGTTCGTTGACGAACACTTTCGCTCCGGAAGAGCCGTTGATAGCAATCTTATCGTCGGTAATCCATACACCGGGTGCTTGTTGCAGCAGTTCCGCCCCGTCTTTGCCAATAGCTGCCACCGAGTTGGCCACATCTACAATAAACCGGTCGGCCTCCCGCTTTATCATGGGAGCTTTCACTACTACCTCGTTCATGGTAATGGAGGTAAACTTCATTGGGATTTTTCCCAAGTCGGTGGAGGAAGTGCTATTCTTAAAAGGATGATAGGTAGTTTGATAACCCATGCATGCCACTTTCAGTAAATAATTGCCGCTTGGGATATTCGGGAGTGAGAAGTTCCCGTTTGCATCCGTTACGCTTCCGGCAATAAAAGTCGTGTCCGCTGTGTTTACTGTTACATTGGCATATTCCACAGGCTGTTGGTTGGATATGATTTTACCTTTAATCGAACTGTTTTGGGCTAATATTGGGCAGATGCTACCCATCCATAGGGTAAATGTGAGAAAAGTAATACGTTTCATAGTGTACATAAATTTGTCTTTTCTCTTTTAGACGTAACAAATGGGGATTTAGTTGCATGCACGGTGTATTTTGCTTATAAATCACGCAAAGCTTGAACCTTCAAGATGAAAGACTCAAGCTTTGTATGGTATAGATTCCTTTTTAAGTACCAAGGGATTGTTATCGCACTGTGGATGATAAACTTAGCAACACAATTTTATCCGAAGAAGAAATTTAATACTCCAGTAGTGCTTACAAATGTTCTTCCGTCCTTTTCTTCAAAATGAATTTTGTTTTCACATGCCAGCCATCCAATGGAAAGGGCGATTTCAGTCTCTTCTAGTTGCAGTCTTTTGGCTAAACCTTCTAGAGAAATTTCATGAACTTCATTGAGTGCATGCCATACTTTGCCTGCATTCTCACTAATTTCAGTTTTTCCCATAATTGTTATTATTTATAGTCTGATAATATCTTCCGAAATCGTATCACAAATATAACGAATCTTTTGGGATAAGAATGTTCTATATGACGGATTTATTTGTTAAATAGGAACAAATAAATCATTTTAAGGTATATTAGATAACACTTTATAAATAAATGTTTTATATTTCTTGTCTATGCTTGATACAAAGAGACTCTTTGTTTCACATTCTTTAATTTTACTATAAATAATAGAAGAGCGCAAATTACTGGACTTATTGTAATTTGCGCTCTTAAAATGAACTTAGCTTTGTTAAATAGTGTGTTCTAGAAAGAGATGTCCATTTTTACAACGAACGTGCGTGGTGCAGCAATGGCCATCGGACGATAACTATATTCTTTATTCCATACATTATTAATCATAAATTGGAATCCGACATCTTTCGTTGCTTTTACACCCATACGGAGGTCCATTGTGAGATAATCTTTATTGTGCTTTCTCCAATAGGAATTAAGTGTTTCGCCATCTACATTTCCGAACAGGAGGTCGCGTACATAGTCCATTACCTCCGGTTTCTCTTTTTCGCGTTCGTCTACCATCAGATAGTCTACTGCCAATAGTTTGCTTTTCCATGAAATATTCGTACCGAGGCTGATACGTTTCCACTCGAAATCGAGTGTGGCTTTGATGGTGTGTTTCTGGCGATATTTCAAATAGGGAGAAGTGTTGGATTTCTCTTTCATTTGAAGCGGGTCGGTGTAACTTGCTTCCAATGCATTGCGTTCTTTATAATCAGCATCGCGTGGTTCGGTGTATATGTAACCTATATTATAAAGCAACTTGGCATTTTTGCTAAATGTATACATACCCGTGGTACTTATTTCCACTCCGTAGATTTCAGCTTTAGATACGTTGTGGAATTTGGCGCCGATACCCAGGTTGGCTCCCGGTACTTTGTTAATCATGTCCATGAGCATTTTGCCGGCATCGGACAGACTGTTAATGATGCTGTAATCGGCATTGTTGAACAAACCGAACTGGAACTCTATCATGTTGTCATAGCGGGTATAGAATCCTGCCACATCGGCCATACCTTGCAGGTTGCCCCATTTATATCCTTGTTTGAAACCTAACTCGGCATTGTAGCCTTTTTCGGCTTTCAACTCTTCGTTCGGATAAACTCCTACACCGCCAATATCCTTGCGGGCATATTTCTCGGTAATGGACGGGTTACGGTAGCCTTGTCCAAAGCTAGCGCGTATGAAACTGTAATCGGCAAGTTGGTAATTTAAACCGGCGCGGAATATAGGACGGAACGGAATCTTTGTGCCGAATATTTTTGTTTCGGCTTCCTTGTGGTGGTCATCGATACGGTAATATTCAGCCCGCACACCTGCCGATACACTCAGTTTGTCCCAGAAACGCTGGTCGTATTGAAAGAACATGGCTACATTGTCACTTTGGTGTTCACCGGTTGTGTATGAATTGTTGGTAATGTGCTCATAAGTCAATCCGGTAGTGATTTGAGTTCCGTTTTCCCATTTCTTGTTAAACTGGTAATCGAGGTAATAATCGTAATTATGGTCTGTATGAGACGGAATTTTCTTTCCACCCTTGCTTACGTCGTTCAACCAGGGAATCAAATCGGAGGTGCCGCTAGGCAAACCATTGTTCATAGTCCATGATATCAGGTCGCAATAATCTGCGGTGGTAGCGTTGGGGAAGATAGGATTCAGAATACCCAAGGCACCGTTCACCATTCCGTTTAAATCACCGTTTAAGGCAGGAGTAATAAATGGGAGCAACATGGTATAATCCTTGTTTTGAATATTGGTAACCAACCCTTGCAAGGCATCGAGGTCCGTACCCATATTTCCCAGAATATTTAAGATAGAATTCGTTCCTGTCGGATGGACAATCCGGTCGCCCGTATAATAGAAACGTCCTTTGATACGATGTGTCGTATTGTTATTGGGGTTAATATAATTATAGAACGGGTCGATATGGAAAGAATTCTCTTCGCGTCCCATATTGGTAAGGGAAGAGGGGCGAAGCGGCTCTTTCGGTGAACGCCAGATAAAGAAATCGCCATATTTGTTAGTAAGGAAATCGATGTTGAAACCGTAATTGATAATTCTGTTCTGAACGTCCGGTTGGCGGTAAGTCAGGTTTCCTCCGATACGGAAACGTTTGTTGTATCCTTGTTCGCGGTATCCTTCGTCCGTAAAGAGATTCATGCTTCCGCTAACATCGAAATTACCGATGCGGCGACTGTGCGAAAGGTCGAATCCTTCGTACATAGGGTTGCTTACACCCGAGAAGAGGCTGTTGCGCAGAATAGGCTCCACTTCATACTTGCCATCTTTCCAGAAACTCTTGTCGCTCCATTGATAACTGCTGTTTTTCGGGTCTCCGTAGATACCGACATAGGTACTCACTTTTGTTTTAGGAGTGAGGCCCGGACGGGCAGTACGTACATTGATAACCCCGTTTAAGGCAGAAGAACCGTAGAGTACGGAGGATGCTCCTTTTATTACTTCCACCTGCTCGATGTTCTCCATGGGAACGGAGTTCCAGTTGATAACCCCGTTTGCGGGAGTCAAAGCGCTCATTCCGTCAACCAACACCAAGCTGCGTGAACCTACACTGTAAGTCCATCCGCCGCCTCCACGAATGGAAGGCTGCTTGTCAATAATATCCACACCGGGAAGAGTCTGTAAGGTAGAAGTCAAATCCGTAGGAGCCTGACGGGTTATATGGTCGGCTTTTATAAGTTCCATGGATACGGTGACGTCGCTCATTTTCTGTTCGAAACGTCCGGCTGTGACCACTACATCCTCCATCAGGTTTGTTTTCTCTTTCATATAGATATCTTTGACCATCGTTTCGCGCTTGCTAATAACGATAGGCATTTGCATATCTTCATATCCGATGTAGCTGATTACCAGGTCTACCCCTCCTTCGGGGAGCTGAATTTCATAAGCTCCGTTTATATCGGAAACTGTCCCTTGTGTTCCGGCCTTGTACGAGATAGATGCACCGATTAAAGGTTCATTGGTTTTAGCATCGTAAATGTGTCCTTTCAATGTTTGTGCCACTCCCGGAACAGAAAGTAGTAAACATAGTATAAATATGAAATGTATCTTTTTCATAATGATAGCTGTTTGTTAGTTTGTCGGATTATTAAATAATAGACCTATTTCAAAATCAAGGTTATCGCCAAGCGCTTTGAGGGCTACCAGCAATTTGCCTACCGTATCGGCACCCGGGAACATCGCTTGAATCATATCAGCATAGTCTGTAAGAGCCGTAATGTCACTTAACTTGGTTTCGCACAGGTCGGGTGCGAGATAGGGCAATGCTTCCATAATGACTCCAACAACAGCCAATTGGTCCGTATCTATCTGGAGCAGGTACTCACCCTGATATTGTTCTGCTTTGGATGTATCTATAATTCGGTTACCTTCTTTATCGAATTTATAGACCGGTGCATAACCTTCGCCCGTATAAGGGTTGGGCACGGCTTTAAAGCGGATACCGTAGCGGGCCCATGTAGCGAGTTGGGTATATAACTTTTGCAAGAATTCTTGCATACCGGGGTCGAGAAGCGAACGGTTCTGTTTGGCCATGTTTTGCTCTACGGTATAGATAATTTGGTCGATATTAGGTACTACGAACATGGTTTCTTGGTCTGCGAAATAGTAGGTAGCCAGATTTGCCGGTGAAGTAGTGTATTCTTCATCCGGCCGAGGCGGATATCCGGCGGCTTCCATCGGGTCCAGTCCTTCGGGCCAGCCTGCGTAGTCGGCAACAATATTGCCGTCCGCACCGAACTGCACCTTATTTAATACAATGCTCAAAGAGCTGCCACCTAATTGAGTAATTAGGGAATTGATGGTTGGCAATAATATGCTGAGCATCATCTGGTCTGCTCCGAGAGGCTTTTTTAGTTGCATGCGAAGCATGAGGGATGAAGTGTACTTGGTGACACTCACCTTTCCATATCCGTAGTCTACTCCTCCGAACTTTACCAGTTCGAGCTTCTTTCCTTTCAGTAAGTTATCAGGAATATTGATGTCACTGAGGGAAAGTGTTAGTTTGCCAATTTCTACTTTTCCGGCATAGGCAAGTGTCGTTCCGGTAGTAGTGGTGGTTTTTCCGTTAAACGAATAACTATTGCCGTCTGTTGTCAGGGCAATGTTGTCTACATTAGCTTCTTGCTGCCCCGGTAAGACTTGTTTAAGCGAAAGATATCCGGTATGGGCATCTTTTAGTTTAAAGTAGACATCTTTTCCAATCAGCGCTTCTCCGTTGTAGAGTAAAGCTAAATTTGCTTTCTGGCCCGCACTTATCTGATTCGTATAAGTGGCATTTACATCGTAAGGGGAAGGGCCGTCGTAATTGTCATCGTTACATGCCGCAAGAATACCTGTTAAACAAGCGACATAGAATACTGTTTGCAATAATTTTACCTTCATAGTTTCTTTCTTAAGCTTTTATGTGTAAGATTTACGTAGCAAAGTACGTGACTAATAAACGTTGAATCAAGTACAAAATTATCGAAGTTATGTACAAAATTATCGATTTTTAAGTGTTGAAGGCAAAAGAAGCGGTTTAGAGAGTTACTTTTCTGTAGACTTCTATATCTTTGTCAGGCTAAACAGAGGAGACTTTATTTATGATAGACTTGAAGAATAATGATTTTCCACAGGTGGACCTTCCTGTTGATTACTTAGCTTGGTCGAATATTACCGGAAGGATTCTGGGTACATACGGGCGTTATCCGTGTAAGATAAATGCCGGTATATTTGCGTTGTGTTTGCAGGGAACCGTGCGTGTGACCATTAATTTGAAAGAATACATTATTAATGCTCATGATTTTGTTTTTCTGGTTCCGGGAAGTTTTATTCAAGTGCATAAGACCACTAAGAATGTAAAGATGGCCTTTGTCGGTTTCTCTTCTAACTTTATGAATACGATGGAGTTTTGGAAAATGAGTACGGAATTCCTCTTTTCGCTGATTAGTAATCCGATTTTTTCTCTTCCGGATAAGGCTTATTCATTATATAAGGAGACCTTTCACATGATTAGCCGTGTTTTGAATAGGGGCGAAGTACCTGTAACTCGCAGAATGATGGCATCGGTAATGAATATTTTTATAGAAAGTGTATCGGGGATGCGCGGGAAAGAAACCCTGCCCATTTCCGAAACACGCGACCGCATTATTTTCCGTGAATTCGTACGGATGGTATTTATTCATTATCGTCAGCAACACAAGGTTTCGTTCTATGCCCAGGCGGCTAAATTAACCCTGTCGCATTTCTGCGCGGCGGTGAACAAAGCCTCCGGACAGACGCCGTACGAAATTATTATGAGTCTGATTATTATGGATGCCAAAGGACAATTAAAAGGTACCACTGCACGTATTAATAAGGTGGCGGAGTCTTTGGGTTTTGATAATCCGACGACTTTTACCCGCTATTTTCGGGAACATGTAGGCATGACGCCGCAAGAGTACCGGAATTCATTATAATATAGAAAGATGATGAAAGAAAGAATTATTATAAGAAAAGTAACTGAGGCGGATGCTCAGGTTCTGCTTGACATTTACGCGCCGTATGTGGCCACACCTATCACTTTTGAGAATGAGATTCCTACTGTGGAGGAGTTTGCGCGGCGTATTCGGGAAATCGCAGCATTCTATCCTTATCTGGTGTGCGAAGTGGAGGGGAGGATTGTAGGATATGCCTATGCCCACAGGCAGATGGAGCGTGCGGCTTATCAATGGAACGCCGAACTTTCGGTGTATATAGATGCGGCTTTTGCAGGACAGGGTATAGGGAAGCAACTTTATACCCGATTAATAGAACTGTTGAAACAACAGCACGTAAAAACACTCTATGCACTTATTACATTACCCAATGAGGCGAGCATAGCGCTACATCGCTCGTTCGGTTTTCAGGAAGTCGGCGTTTGGCGGCAAACCGGTTATAAGTGCGGACGTTGGCACGATGTGATGTGGATGGACTTACATATAGCCTCTATGGAGGGGGAACCTGAGGCTTTGGAGCCTTGTCGCTATATGGAATAAACATGTAATATACATCTGCTCTTTTCTTTGGAAGGGAGACGGATGCTTGGCATTTATTTGTATGTAAAGTGAAATTGTTTATCTTTACACCTATAAATCTTAAGGACTTATGAAAACCGCAGTCGATATTGTGCGAATCCTTTCCGGACGCTTCTGTTCCCTTCCTTCCCGGGAAGTAGATTTATTAGCTTCTATTATACAAATGAAAAAGATTCCGAAAGGAACCATCTTGTTGGATGAGGGACAGATTGCCCAATACATTACTTATGTGGATGAAGGGCTGCTGCGCCAGTTTTATTATAAAAACGGGCATAATGTAACCGAACATTTTGCTTGTGAGGGTACACTTATGTATTGTATCCAAAGTTTGTTCAGGCAAGAACCTACAGAGCTGATGGCTGAAGCCATAGATACCTCGGTTGTTTATCTGATACCTTATTCGGAACTGGTAAAACTGACTGCGCAATACTCTTCTATTGCGCAGTTTGTACGAAAATTGCTGGAGGACGGGCTTATCAGCTCGCAAATGAAAGCCGATTCGTGGCGATTTGAAACAGCGGAAGAACGGTATCTGCGTTTTCTCCGTGATTTTCCACAAGCCGCCCGTGAAGCGCCGGTAGGTGACATTGCTTCGTATTTGCTTATGACGCCTGAAACGTTGAGTCGGATGCGACGTAAGATTTCAACTTCGAAAATGAAGTAGGAGTAAAGCTTATTTGCCTCTTTATTTAATAGAGACTGGAGTCAGTGAAGAGCGTACACAGGGCATCTCTTTTATCAGATGAGCGAAGAACTAGAAAAGAAGGATGTGGCGTTTGTAATGAATTTGGCAGTATTAATTAGTGACAAAATACGACGATGATGAGAATGCTTTTATTGGGATTTGTTTCCTTATTTCTATGCAGTTGTAATGAGGAAAAGGAGAAGTGCATGGTTCAGTATGTCGGATTAGACAATTTTGAAGGAAGTACGGTCTATTTATGGCGATACAATGCGGATAAATTGTTATCTGACAGGGATTTTGGTAAAGGAGCAATGGACTCGACCATTGTAAAGAATGGAACGGTCTCTTTTGTAACCCCTGAAGATACGTTGCATCTGTATGCATTGGAAGGAGAGGGATTGAATGTTTTCTTCTATCCGGAGCGAGGGGAGCTTACCTTGACTTATGCTCATCCGAGTAAGGATTATGTGCCGGATAAAAGTTCTAATCCAAATTCGCTGAATGCATTAATGTGCAAGTTGTGGCATGAGGATGGTTTTCCCAGAGACAAAACAAGGGAGGTGATGTTTGCCAACATTCAAAATGCCATAGGCTGTTATCTGCTGGACAGGTATGCAATGGTATATCCCGATGAGTTGGACGATATTTATAACCGGAGCAATGTGTTGATGCGGGACAGTACGTCTGTGCTGAAATCGTTAAGACGGCAATTAGACGCTACAAAGGAGTTGAATACGGGAGATATGTATGTTGATTTTCAGCAACGTACGTTCGAGGGGGATACGGTTCGTTTCTCGGATATAGCGGGAAAGGGTCATCCGGTATGTCTGTTTTTTATTTTAGACCTGATTCCTGAAAATAGAATCCGGGAGGAGATGGAGAGGGTTCGGAATGAGTTTCCTGATGTGCGATTTATCGTTCCTTCTTATTACCTGGTCGACCCGGAGATGAAGGATTTCAAACAAGAACTGACAGATGTGTATTCGGCTTGCTGGCTGGACGACAGTCGCCGTTGGGAACATTCCGTACGTTGGCTATACAGGGTTAATGCGTCTATTAATTATCTGTATTTATTCGATGGAAACGGGCGTTTAGTGGAAAGAGAGTCGGTAGAATACCGGGATATAGATAAGTTTCGGAAGTATGTGGATGTTTTGATGGATGCATGGAGTAAATCGCCTTTGGCTTTGAGCAGTAATTATCACGATTATTTGGCTATTCCGGAGTATAAGCAATTTAAAGACTTTCTGTTGGGGAGCAAGGAAGGATTGAACTTGCTGCTGGATTATTGTTCGAGTAAGGAAAATGCTTATGGGCTAAATGCGTATATGATAGATGATATTGTACAAAGTAAATTCCCTGAAGCGCCGTCGCTGAGCGAACAGATAAATGGGGCAAAGGCTGTTCCGGATTCTTCTCGGGAGAAGGTGATGCTTTATGAGAAAAGAATTCGGCTTTTACAGCGGGAGAAGACTTATTAAGTTGAGAGTGGAGAGTTGAGAATTGAGAGTTTTATTTAATTGAAAGTTGAAAATTGAAAATGAAGAGCTTTATTAAGTGGAGAGCTTATTAAGTGGAGAGTTGAGAGCTTTATTTAATGGAAAATGGAAAGTTGAAAATTGAAAGTTTATTCAATAAGGAGCTTATTCAGTGAAGTATTGAATGTTATTGAATGGAACGTTTTAAATGAATAGATTTAGGACTTATTAAGTGTAAGCTTGTTCGATGGGAGTGATTAAATAAGAGCCTTACGAATGGATTGTCTTGTTGTTGAGGTTGGATAGTCTTACGGAATATAGAGTGGTAAGAAAAATAGCGCCTTTTCACAAAGACGCTATTCGTAATGACTTATATTCACTACAAAGTATACACTATTTAATTCGTTTGTAGCCATATACAGGGAGTTCACCCAATTCTTCTTCAATACGAAGCAACTGATTGTATTTTGCCATGCGGTCGCTACGGCTGAGTGAACCGGTTTTTATTTGTCCGCTGTTGGTAGCCACGGCAATGTCTGCAATCGTGGCGTCTTCGGTTTCGCCCGAACGGTGGGAGGTTACAGTGGTATAGCCATGGCGGTGTGCCATTTCAATGGCATCCAAGGTCTCGCTGAGTGAGCCTATTTGATTCACTTTTATCAGGATGGAATTGGCGCATCCCAATTCAATACCTTTAGAGAGGAATTCAACGTTGGTTACAAACAGGTCGTCGCCTACCAATTGACAGCGGTTACCGATGCGTTCGGTCAGTTTCTTCCAACCGTCCCAATCGTTTTCGCTCATTCCATCTTCAATGGAATCAATCGGATAGTTGTTAATCAACTCTTCCAGGTAATCGATTTGTTCGTCTGCATTACGTTTCTTTCCTTTTTCCCCTTCAAAGAGAGTGTAATCGTAAACACCGTCTTTGTAGAACTCGGAGGAAGCGCAGTCCATACCTATTTTAATATCTTTACCCGGTTCGTATCCGGCATTTTTAATGGCGGCGATAATGGAGTCCAAAGCATCTTCGGTTCCGTTTAGCGAGGGAGCGAATCCGCCTTCATCGCCCACAGCAGTGCTTAGTCCTCTGTCGTGCAGCACTTTTTTCAGAGCATGGAATACTTCGGCGCCCATGCGCAATCCTTCCCGGAAAGAGGGAGCACCCACCGGACGAATCATGAACTCCTGAAAAGCAATCGGGGCGTCGCTGTGCGAACCTCCGTTAATGATGTTCATCATCGGAACCGGCATCACGTAGGTATTGGTTCCACCTATATATCTATATAAAGGTATGCCTAGATAATTGGCGGCGGCTTTGGCCACGGCTAGCGATACGCCTAAAATAGCGTTGGCGCCAAGGTGCGATTTCGTGGGAGTGCCGTCTAACTCCAGCATCTTTTTGTCGATAGCGCGTTGCTCCAGTGCGGAATATCCGATAAGGGCCGGAGCTATGATTTTATTTACATTCTCTACCGCTTTCAGAGTACCTTTTCCTCCGTAGCGTTTCGGGTCTTTATCCCGCAACTCCAAGGCTTCGTGTTCTCCGGTAGAGGCTCCGGAGGGAACCGACGCACGACTTGTGATGCCTGATTCTAACTCGATGTCTACTTCTACCGTGGGATTGCCGCGGGAGTCTAATATCTCGCGAGCTACAATTTTTTCGATTCTCATAATTGTTTAACTATTATTTGTTCTACGTTTTAAGAACTTTTTTCTGTATGCAAAGTTCTTATAAATATTTAGGTTTCTCAATACCTATTTCTTGCTATTTGCCTGTCGCAAAATCCAGATATTAGGTATTGCCGGGGAGGATTCTCCCGCTTATCTTTGCAAATGTAATCATTACAAATTTAAAAATAGTATATTATGGAAACAATCATTAATTCAGTCTTTCCTGAGTTCAAACTTCAGGCATTTCACAACGGTGAGTTTAAAACGGTAACCAACAAGGATATTGAAAACAAATGGGCTCTCTTCTTCTTTTATCCGGCCGATTTTACTTTTGTTTGTCCTACAGAGCTGGTCGATTTGGCCGAGAAGTACGAGCAGCTGAAAGCGATGGGAGTAGAGGTGTTCTCAGTAAGTACCGATTCGCATTTTGTGCATAAGGCATGGCACGATGCATCGCCCACCATCCGTCAGATAACTTATCCTATGCTGGCCGACCCTACGGGCGCTTTGACTCGTGCGTTGGGAGTGATGATAGAGGAGGATGGCATGGCTTATCGGGGTACTTTCCTGGTGAATCCTGAAGGGAAGATAAAGATAGTTGAGATTCAGGACAACAATATTGGGCGTAATGCGGACGAACTGCTTCGTAAAGTGGAAGCGGCCCAGTTTGTGGCGGAGCACGATGGAGAGGTTTGTCCGGCCAAGTGGAAGCGGGGAGAGGCTACCTTGAAACCAAGTATCGATTTGGTTGGGAAAATTTAAGTGATTTTCCCCGCTCTGAGGAGGTTAGTCTGAAATGGATTTGTAACTTTGTACGGAAAACGTATTATGAAAGGAATAAATCATGAAAGACTTTATCTATTACGCTCCTACTAAAGTGGTGTTTGGGGCGGAGGCTGAAGAGCAAACGGGAACATTGGTGAAGCAATTTGGCGGCACAAAGGTGCTGGTGCATTATGGCGGATGGAGTGCCGAACGGTCGGGCTTACTGGACAAAGTTTGCAATTTGTTGCAAGCGGCGGGATTACCTTACGTGAAACTGGGCGGTGTGAAGCCTAACCCGCGTCTTTCTAAAGTGCATGAAGGCATTGATTTGTGCCGTCGGGAAAAGATAGACTTTATTCTGGCTGTAGGGGGAGGCAGTGTGATAGACTCCTCTAAAGCGATAGCCTGGGGTGTACCTTACGATGGCGATGTGTGGGATTTCTATTCGGGCAAAGCCGAGGCGGTTGCTTGTCTTCCGGTAGCAGCCGTGCTTACCATTCCGGCCGCCGGTAGCGAAATGAGTGATAGCAGCGTTATTACGAATGAGAATGGAGGATTTAAGAAGTCTTATGCACATGAAATGATGCGTTGTAAATTCGCCATTATGAATCCCGTGCGCACTTATACACTTCCGGCCTATCAAACGGCGTGTGGTGTAACGGATATCATAATGCATACAATGGAGCGCTATTTCTCGCATGATGATGACATGACGGTGACCGATGCGTTGGCCGAAAGCCTGATGCGTACAGTGAAAGATAGTGCGTTTGAAGTGTTAAAAACTCCCGATAACTATCGGCACCGTGCGCAAATTATGTGGGCAGGTAGCTTGGCGCATAACGACTTGACGGGTTGTGGTACGACCGGCGATTGGGCTACTCACCAGTTGGAACATGAACTGAGTGGCATGTTCGATGTAGCCCATGGAGCAGGGTTGGCCGCATTGTGGGGCAGTTGGGCTCGGTATGTTTATAAGGAAAACGTGAGTCGGTTTGTCCGCTTTGCCGTAAACGTAATGGGCGTGACGAACGATTTTACTTCTGCGGAACGTACGGCATTGCAAGGAATTGAGGCGATGGAACGTTTCTATCGGGCTATAGGTATGCCCACCAATATCCGCGAGTTAATAGGACGCGAATTGACAGAGGAGGAGATTGTAGAAATGGCCGAGAAGTGTAGTAATAAAGGAACCGAAACCGTGGGCAGTTTTAAAGTGCTGCATAGGGGCGATATGGAAAATATCTACCGCATGGCGAAGTAATTAAAGCCGTTTTTTTGGTCTCGCTTTTTAGTTATAAATCTCTTTATTCCAGATGCTTCTTGTTTAAAAAGGGGGTATGGGATAAAGAGATTTCTTTTTTTTTTGTTTTATATCTTTCCGCTGTATGTTGAACCGAGCTATTTCAGATTCATCTTCTTCGCATCATTAAATTGAGATGTATGGTGAAGCAATGTTTGTACTTGCAACCTCTCGGAATGCCGTTTGTTACTCCGATTCAATAACTCCTAATGTTACGGAAATAACTCTTAATGTGATGAATGCTAACTCCTAATGCTATGAAAATAACTCTTAATGTGGTGAGTGCTAACTCTTAGTGTGATAAAATGAACTTTGTTGGTCTTTATATTCGAGGCGCTGAAAAGGAATTGTATATGTCTGATATATAGCTTGTAGAGGTCGCTTTATATAGGTGTTGAGTTTGATAGCGCAACCTCGTGAGTTTGATAGCGCAACGTTGTGACGTTGATAGCGCAACCTCACGACGTAGATAGCGCAACGTTGAGACGTTGAACTATCAACCTCACAGCGGTATGGAATGCCTTTTCCGAACTGTCAAAACCGGAATTGAATAACTCAATTCATTCGCCCTCATGTAGTGTTCTCACTTTTTGCCAGCACTCCAGCACCTTTTTTCTAAGGCATTGGCTCATTGCCCCTTATGGGTGACGGCAAAGGGTGCTGGCAGGGTGTTGGCAATCCGTTTGCCAGCACCTGTATCGTCCTAAACTAAGTTGACCTGTTCTTAATCCTATGTCCTAATGCCTTCTTCCTTAGTTGTTTACGGGTGACGGCAAGCGAAATCCTCCTACTTTACGAAGAAGTTATTTTTTACCGGGTCGAGTGGCGAGGACGCATGGCGGAATGGCCGTTTCGTATTCAATTGGTTGGAAACTTGAGCTTTTACAGACCGGGAACCTGTGATAAGCTGAAGAGCCTGAGCTATCAGCGGGTCGTTTTCACTGCCTAGCGGTTCCAGAGGTAAGTAGAAACTACTTACTTCGTAGTGTGGTGCAAGTCCTCCCTTAGGGTTCTCTCCATTTTTGTTTTTATACTCTAATACGATAGGGTTGACGGCCCAATTTCCGATAACGGGGTCTAAGTAAGGAACACCGTCTACATAAATAACAGCGGGGATGATTTGCATTCCTGTATATTTACCTCCTGTACGTTCACCTATGCGGATAACGTCCATATACGGAGAAAGTCCGACAAGTGTTACTTCGGAGGCTGAATAGGTCTGGTCGGAAGTTAAGATAAATACCCGGTTGAGGTTTAAATTATCATTCAATAACGTATCGGTAAAGTATATATTGTCGTCTATATGATTGGCTTCATTGTACGCTGTTTGCAGGGCGTTGTATCTATATTTAATAATTGGTTCTCTATTTTGGCATGCTGTAACAGGGGCAATGTGGCTGCATAAGTTGACAATAGCATTCTCATCACCTCCTAAATTGTAGCGTAAGTCGAGTATTAGCTCCGAAACACCCGCATTTTTGAATTCGGCAAACACTAAATCAAGGGAACTGTTAAAGTTCTCAATGTAGCTGGTATAGAATAGGTAACCTACTTTTTTTGCACCCGCATCAATGATTTTATGGGTATGTACCGGATTCTGTTCGATAACGGCCATGGCTAAAGATACTGTTCTCGGTGCAATGTAACTTCCGTTTTGGTATGTACTTACTCCTATCGTAATGTTTTGAGATGTAATGAGCTCATTTAGATTGGAAGGAGTGATGTCCTTGCCGTTCAGTGAAACAATCAGGTCTCCCCTTTTGATTCCGGCTTTTGATGCGGGAGTATTGGGGTAAACATATTCAACCACTCCCCATACCTTGGACTGACTTTCGTCGGCCCATGTGTAAGCGAGTGAATATCCAAAAGCCTTTTCAATGCCTTCGGCGCTATTCAATAGGGCTTGAAGGTCGTCTGTGATTCCTGAATAAATGTCCTCTTCTACTAACAATTTAAGGAAGTAAGCCTTCGGGTCTGTTTCGTATTGCCGGTCGAGTTCCGGAATCTGGTCAGTCCAAAGATAGCAACTCTTCATTGCTTGATAGATATAATCGTTTACTCTTTGGGTATACGCATCGGCTATTTCCGGAGTTTCCGGTCCATCTACAGGTTCGTTATCATCATCGTGGCAGGCTGTTGCAAAGAAGAGCAACAGGAAACTGTACAGGAGTAGTTTGTAAGATTTCATTATATTCAGTTTTTTAGATGAGCAAATGTATGAAATGTTTTCAAATAAAGAGGCTGCAAATAGAGATTAATGTTGAAATTGGAGAAATAAGGAGTCATTTTTTTCTTTCTGACTATAGATTGTTGGCGTTATTCCTGTTCTTTCATATAAATAGGTGTGGGAATAAGCATTGAATAATTCTTTGGGATAGATAAAATGTATCTGTTTTTTACAATGATTTCTATTTTAACTGATTAGAAGACGTTGCTTTTCCTATACAAATTTACTTATCCGTATAGAAAAAACTTGTCAGCTAGGAGTCCTTCTCTATTATCCCTGGATTAGAGGACGTAGCTTTTCCCGTACAGTTTACTTATCCACATGGCAAAAAGCTTGTCGGTAAGGGAGAATTCCTTGTTGATTTCCGTAATGATATCTTTTTCGAGAAGTTTCTTTACTGCGGACTGCACCGAGCTGGCTGAGGCCAGGCTATGGCGTTTGATAAATTCGGCCGAAGTGATGCGTTCCGCCTCTCCGTCTTTGGCGATGGCGTAGAGCAGTTCTTTCTGCTTCTCGGGAATGTTCGACAGAATTTCGCGGAAAATCGTATCGTTTGCTGCTATCATATTGTCGATGGCAGTCTTGATTGTTTCAAGTGTACATTCACCTTCCTCCGGCGTGTCGGCAAAGGCCTCATTAAAAGTTTTCTGAATATAGTAGGTATGCCCTTTGAACAGATGATAAACCTTTTCCACATTCGCGGCTTCAATATGGCGTTCCCGGCTTTCGAAATGTTGAACAATAAACGGAATATAGATTTCCGGTGCGATAGCCTTTAGCTCCAGCATATCCGCACTATGGTAGAACGGGCGGGATGCGGAGAGAAACATCTCTTGCATCATGTGGCGTTCGCTGCCTGCGAAGATGAAGTTGCTGTTGCGTATTTTCTGGATATGCGTGCGTAGCAGTGCCTCGATATTCTTCTCCGGATATTTGGCAACCTGCTGAAATTCGTCGATAGCCACGATGCAAGGCCTGTCCGCAGCGGCCAGATAACGGAATATCTCGTCTAAAGTATATTCGGGGCGGTCGATATCGCCCAGTTCTATATTGAATGTCGGCAAATTGGTCATCGGGTCGAATCCGAACTTTCCGCTGATAGATTTAATGGTTTGAAGAAATAGTTTGGCCATTTTCTTGCTTCGAGGCAACAAGGTTTCGTATATTTCCCGCCCCAGCAGATAGGTGAATTCCCGAAGACTCGATGTGTGGAGAATGTCGATGAAGAAAGTATAGAATTCGTTTTTGATTTCCGGCTTTTCATAGCAAAACTGAATTAAACCGGTCTTACCCATACGGCGTGGTGAAATAATAACCATATTATTTCCGTTGGTGATGGATTTGACGAGCCTTGCGGATTCCTCTATACGGTCGCAAAAATAGGTTGGTTCAATTTTACCGGTTACAATGAACGGATTCTTTACTCTTGCCATAGACGTTATGTATTTCTGCAAATATAATTATTTAATTGGTATTATGCAAATCGAATAATTAGTAAGCCGGAGTATCGGGTTGTCTGCATTGCGTTGCTCTGCCTTTTCGTAGAAATTCAAAAGAATGAAGATAAGGGAGGTAGAGACAGGTTTCATTCGCAATGACTTTACCTTTGCATCATCAGATATTGATAATCTAAAAATAGCTATTTGATGTAGCTTAAAAATGAGATTGTTCTTACCTTTATTGTATAAAGGGAGTCAATCTCCCCACGGAGCAATCCATCGTTTTGACCAGGTTTCGAACACCCCCGGTCTTTAATTCCCTAATCTTCGTTCTTTGTATTTTTAAAAATGCAGTTGGGAAATCTGTTCTTTAGCGTTTTCGAATCCGTTCACCAATTCGTTCATTACTTCTTCTACCGTTTGGCGGTTATGGAATAAAGCGGCAACTTGACCTATCTCCAGTTCTCCCTCTTCCATATCACCTTCGAAGATACCCCGTTTCGCACGTCCTTTACCAAGAAGCTCTTTCAGTTCTTCGGCAGAGGCTCCGTTACTTTCAGCTGTTTCCACCGCTTTTTGAAATGTATTTGTAACAAGACGGGTAGGAGCAAGCTTTTTTAACAATAACTTTGTATCTCCCTCATTCAATTGCAAACAACGGTCTTTAAAAGCCTCGTGCGCGGAGCTTTCTTCAGTGAGTGCAAACCGGGTGCCTATCTGCACGCCCTCTGCTCCTAATGCCATAACGGCCAGCATGGCTTCTCCTGTACCAATGCCTCCCGCAGCGATAAGCGGCAGTTGGGTTGCTTTTCTTACAGCCGGAATCAGGCAAAGAGTGGTCGTTTCTTCCCGTCCGTTATGTCCTCCCGCTTCGAACCCTTCGGCAACTACAGCATCCACGCCGGCATCTTCACACTTCTTGGCGAATTTGGACGATGAAACAACGTGAACTACAGTAATACCTCGCTCCTTTAACCAGCCTGTCCAGGTTTTGGGATTGCCGGCAGAAGTGAAGACAATCTTTATGCCTTCCTCTGCCACTAGATGCATAATCTCTTCTATCTGAGGATATAAGAGCGGAATGTTTACCCCGAAAGGTTTGTCTGTTGCAGCCTTGCATTTACGGATATGTTCTTTTAATGTTTCCGGATGCATGGAACCTGCGCCGAGCAGTCCCAGTCCGCCGGCGTTACTGACGGCCGCGGCTAAACGCCAGCCGCTACACCATACCATGCCACCCTGAATGATGGGGTATTCAATTCCAAGGAGAGAACAAATTCTATTCATAGACGTATGTTATTTTAAGTGATTTATCTAATACTCTTTCGGGCCAAAGATAATGTTTGCCAATCAAAATCACTTCTATTTCGTTGAATAAAATAAGTTTGTTTATTAGAAAAGGTTGTTGTAATTGCCATTTAGCCGGAATAAATGAATTTTAAAGTTCTGTGTATTCTTGTTTTTGTCCCTTTAAATTAAAGAAAATGACATGCCTCGGCTATGGGTTAAGACTCAATACTTTATAGTCAGCTTATAAAGGAATCAGCCATAAGGAATAACTAAAAAACAGAATTTCTATAGATTTGAGTTGCCTGTTTAGGGAATCTCTGTCACTGATTCTGTTTCAACGATTTCAAGGTACTCTTTGCCGTTTAAGATTGTAAATCTTCGCGCCCCAGTCTATGGCTGTAACAAGTTTGTAAAATGCCTGTTTGATTTTGCAAACAACAAAAAAACTATGCAAACCTTTGGACTACTCGGGCATACTGTTGTTTTGCAGGAGAGTCATAAAATGGGAGAATAATGAATTATTATTCTTTAAGTAATCATACGAAGTTGAATCTTTGTTTTTTTCTTTAAAAAATTCGAATAGATATTGGCTTTTGTTTGAAAAATGATTATATTCGTGACACTAAATTATTTATTGTCACCCTATGCACGTGGGTAGAGGTGTTTAAATAATATAGGTGAGATGAAGTCTATAAGAATTTGTTAAACTCTAAAACATATGTAGTATGGACAAGTATACAGTTGGAACTAATGCCGGTATCGTTTGGCGTTTGTTGGATGATAACAGACGTATGGAATATCGGGAGGTTAAGAAATGCACAGGCATGTCGGATCGGGATTTAAATGCGGCTATTGGTTGGCTGTTTTGCGAGAATAAGATACAGGTTGATACACATGTGGAGGAAGGAGAGGAATATCTGTATCTTGAGTTGAATTTGTATATCGGTTAAATTGTCATTTAATAGAGTCTTGTTAGTTACTATATCCATATAAGTAAAGCATTCAGTATGCCTTACGGGGAGATTTCCTGTTTATACTTTATGAGGTTTTGTTTGGATGAGTCTTCCAGTCTTCCAATTTAAAATACGTGTTAGATGCAGGCTTTTTGTGTGGGTTAATAGTATTTTTCGATTCCGCCAAACCCTGTTATTATTTTATTCTCCTTTGTTTTATTGATAAAGTTGTTTAATCGTTTTTCAAATTCTTCTGGCCGTTTCCTTGCAGCTTCAATGTATGCAACTCGGATACGTTTGTAGGCATCGGAGAAATGCTGATAATTTTCCCATAGTATGCTGTCTTCTTTTAATCTGTCAATTATATCATTGGGGAAAGTGAAAGGAACGGACAAAATAGTTCGTATTTTATCCTCAAATTTAGGATGTATCCTTTTATTGTCCAATAACCACTTCAGTCTTTCTTTGTTGGCTTGCGAGTAGGTACTTTTAGGGTTTCTAGGCGTGAAACGCTGAATTTTGTGTTCTTTGTCAAGCGGCCTTATTGTACTGTCAATCCACTCGAAACAAAGGGCCTCTTCAACGGCGTCGTTGTATAGAATACTCTTTTTACCCGAAGATTTATTAGGGAATACAAACCAGATTTCATTAGCAGTTTCAAAGTTGTCGGTCAACCACTCCCGCCAGTCTTCTCTGTTCTCAAAATATTTTATTTCTATAGACATAACAAGTCATTTAAACGAACTATTTTATAGTCTTTGCCTTCATTATAATCAAGGCTTTTCATCCATGTCCTTTTTTCCGTAACGCTATTTTTCATTTATACCTAACCGAAAAACGGGTTACGCCAGATTGACGTTTGTTTTTTACAAGGCTCAAAAAGCTTAGGCTTGCCAAAGATACTAAATCTTAGATAAGCAACAATCATTTCTTAAAACCTTTGCTTGGTCTTCTGGTGGACTTAGTCTGTGTCTTTCTTCTTCTATTGGAAAGCCAAGACATTTCGGCCTTTGCCTATTTGAAAGACAAAATTAAATAGGGTTGTCTTCTGGAATTGAAAAAGGGAACTGTCCCGAAAATAGAGAAATGTGGTGTCTTTACTTGTAATTTGTAGGTTGGAATATAAAAATCCCCTTCTCTTATCCCTGATTTATCGCCAATAAGGGTCAGAACAAAGGGGATTTCTCAGACGCTTTCGTAACTTAAAATCTTAATTTTATACCGGCATTCATAACAAAGCCATCAAGCGGGGCATAGATATCCCGAAATTCAGGATTAGATATACTACCTGTATAGATGGTATCAAAACGAGTCTGTCTTCTGTCTGTAAAGTTTTCAAAGTTGGCATATAAGGAAAATTTCTCCCATATCTTTTCAATCATGAAACCACACACTACATACTGTTTCCCTTTTAGTCCATCACTTAATTTCTGGGGGCTGAAATAATATGCTTCCAAACCGATTTTCCACTCATCTTCTACTTCATACATAAGAATGCTGTTGAACCGATGTTTAGGGGTTAATATGTTTTCTTGTTTTACACCGTTTTCTTTAGTCTTGGTATCAGTAAATGTATATCCTAGATATAGGTGAAAATCTTTATACCCGATTTTTACATTCGTTTCTCCGCCTTTACTGTCTGTATTGCCGGAGATGTTGTTAAGTCGGTACAATCCGTTTCCTGCTGATTTCAATAAAAGAGGATTGTCGAGATAAGTGTAAAAGAATAATTGATTAACACTAAATGTTACGTCGCCTTCACAAAACGAAGTAACATAATTGAAATCCAGATTTAAGCCATAACTTCTTTCAAGCTTATTTTTGTCCTTGTCAATCGGCAATACATTTTGGTATTGAAGTCTTTCGCTATCCTCGGTAAAGATGGTTGGTGCTTTATAGCCAAATCCTCCTCCAAGTCGGGACGAGAATTTATCGGTAATTTTGAAATGAGCGGAAATACGTGGAAGTATAGCTGTTCCATAATCGGGTACATAGTCCGTTCTTAGTCCTGTTTCCAGGTGAAGCCATTGGTTTGCCTCCCAATTATTTTGTACGAAAGCTCCTATTACCGTTTGATTATAATCTCTTAATTGGAAATCAGACATTTCTTTCTCATTGAAATTATCCGTCCACAAATTTAGTCCAGCTACCCATTCGTTTTTCTGATTTGTATGTGTATATGATGCTTCACTAAAGGTAGATATTTGAACTCCCTCAAAAGAATAATTCGGTACACTTATATTTCTTTTGAAGTAGGTTACGCTATTTTTAAAGTCCAACCTGTCTTTTTCATTGAATCTGTGTCCAAAGGTTAATTGCGTAGAATGTCTTTGTGTCTTATTCTTCTCAAAATAAGAGTGTATATCGTCTCCTTTTCCTTTTATATATTCAATGTCTCCTCCTAAACGATTCTCGAACATGGCATTAAGCCCTACACTCATCTGAGTGTTTTTCGTAAAATAAAGGAATAATTTAGGGTTGAGAACATATCTGTCAAATTGAGGTATTGCAGTAAAGCCTGTGTCTGAAGGGTCGTAAGCCCAGTTCCTGTTATAGGAAGCAAAGATTGTAGTACCTACCTTATTGAATCGTTGTCCATAAAATGCGCTTACGTCCAGGCCTTTTCCTGATGTTCCGTTAAGATGCAGGCTTAAATCCTTCTTTTCCTCAGGTGTTTTTGAAACAAGATTGATTAATCCGGCTATTGCACCGCCACCGTATAAAGTAGATGTAGAGCCTTTGATAATTTCAACTTGTTTTAAATCGAGAGGTGGAGTTTGTAATAGTCCCAATCCACTTGCAGCTCCTGCAAAAACAGGGAATCCATCTTTTAATATCTGTGTATATCTACCATCCAGACCTTGTATACGAATCGCTGCGTTTCCTGATGTTGCGGAGGTCTGTTGGGTAATGATACCCGTACTTTCATTTAACAACATACGAATATCTCCCGGTTTCATACTACCTTTTTCTCCAAGTTCCTCACTCGAAATAAATTCAACTCTGGTTGGTATATTTTGAATTGTCCGCGTACCTCTGGTTGCCGAGATAATTACTTCTTCCAGCATTTCTTCATCTTGTTCCAAGAAAATTACGATTGGTACAGCAGAAGATAAAGGGAACGAAAATGATTTTGTTTCGGATTCATAACCCATATAGCTGAATGTGATATTTTGTTCTCCGTCTGGAATATCTAATATAGTAATTACACCATTTTCATCAGAACTTGCCCCCTTTGTTGTTTGGCCAAGGATAGCGTTTACACCAATCAATACCTCTTTGCTTTTTTCGTCTTTAATGATTGCTTTAAATGTATTTTGGGCCAATATACTTTGCACTGCCAACGTAAACATTGTCAGCATTACTATTTTTATATTCATATTTCTGTTATTGATAAATTTAGTGCTATATATTTATTCGCAATTTGAATAAATACGTAACAAATCTGCGATAAAGTATAATCTTCATCGCCTGAGTTTAATATTTAAGATGATATCGCTCTATATGTGATATCTTGAATGAATGATTAAGTGTTGATGAGCTTGGGTGGTTGCCAGATAGCAGATGAAAACTGAGGTATCAGTCTTTCTTTGTAAAACGAATGGAGATTATCGTTTAATAGAACCATCCTTATGAATGGTGAATGAATTTCTTTTGGTATAAGAAACCCAGTACAAGTACTGCAATGTAAGAAAGGAGAACAACAGTCTGTGCAAGATGTTCCATTATTATTAGGGCATGTGTCCTCCTGCATATCATCTGTGTGCTGAAACAAACATTCATCTTCCAAAAAGCAAGGTAATGTTGATAACAGCATTACCCATAAAGCTAATATGCAAGATAAAAATTTCATATCAAATTCCAAATTAATCGATTTTCGTGTGCAAAGATACTTTTTTTGTACGAACGGGCAAAAAAAGTAGAATTTACTCCTTAAAACAAACTAATGCATATAATGCAAAGAGTATAGAAATGCTGATAATTTTCCCATAGTATGCTGTCTCCTTTTAATCTGTCAATTATATCACTGGGAAAGATGAAAGGAACGGAAAAAATAGTCCGTATTTTATCCTCGAATGGTTCAGAATGAGATTCCAAAAGATTAAACGAAGGTTAATATTGAGTGAAAAATGGAGAACAGATTGAATAGAGGACTGAAAATATAATCCTTTACATAGATTTAGAAATATTCTTTCTAAATTTGTGCCGTCATGGCAATGTGGCTTCCGCTTTTTTTATTCAATGCCATGCAGTAAAAG
>ERZ836877.624-NODE-624-length-59770-cov-3.487750_pt1 | contig 59770 bp, 54 predicted proteins | sample MGYA00519469_ERZ836877 | MGnify/ENA primary metagenome ERZ836877 (study PRJEB31850, sample SAMEA3708809) | human gut metagenome | biome: human gut; feature: human-associated habitat; material: faeces | place: China | collected 2014 ...
GACAGCCCGCTTCGCGGTCTTTACGGCGCGCTCCCTTGGACCTCCGCTTCACAGCTTGTCTGCGCACAAGTGGATGTTCTTAACCCTCGAAGGGGAAGCGGTAATCTAGGCCGAGCTCGTCACGAATCTGCGTCATCTCCTGCTTGACGGCAGAGTTGACCGGGATGCCCTTGTCCTTGCGGTCGAGCCAGGCCAGGTGCTCCTTCTCCCCTGCCGTGTAGATGCGCTCGGCGCCAGGCGCTTTCTCGGACGCGCGCAGCTCGCGCGAGATATCGCCCGCAATCTTCCTGAAGGTGTCTTGTCCCATGAACGCATCGGGATCGACCACGAAGAAGAAGTGCCCAAGGCCGTACATCTGCGGATCACCATCGGGAGAGACGCCCGTAAGCGCCTTCATGAACTCGCCGCCGGCGAGCGCTGCCGAGAGAATCTCGACCACGGTGGCGTATCCGTAGCCCTTGTAGCCGCCGAGGTCCTCGCCGATGCCACCAAGCGGAGCAAGCGCCGCCGTGCCGTCAACAAGCGCCTTGAGAATCGCATCGCTATCCGTCATGGCGCTGCCATCGCGACCGATGACCATGCCGGCCGGCGTGGGACTCCCCTCGCGCGCATAACGCTCGATCTTGCCGCGTTGCGAAATGGAGGTCGCACAGTCGAGGCAGAAGGGGAAGTCCTCATCGGTGGGAAGCGCGAAGGTGAGCGGATTGGTACCGAGCATGTTCTCGACGCCGAAAGTCGGAGCGATGGATGGCCGGGCGTTTGTGCCGGTGATGCCAATAAGCCCCTCGTCGCTCGCCATCGTCGCCCAGTAGCCAGCAATGCCGTAATGCGTGGAGTTGCGGATCGCGCCGCCGGCCATGCCGAGCGTCTTGGCCTTCTCGATCAGGCGCTTCATCATCTCGTAGCTCGCTACCATGCCCATGCCGTCATGCGCGTCCATGACGAGCGTGGTGGGCGTCTCCTTCAGAATCTCGATGTCGGTCTTGGGCAGCAGCGTGCCGTTCTTGATGCGATCGAGGTATATGGGCTTGAAGGGATTGATGCCGTGGCTTGCGATACCACGACGGTCGGATTCGATGAGAACGTCGGTGCAGATCTCGGCATCCTCGCGGGGAACGCCGTATGCCTCGAAGACATCGACCATGAAATCGTGCATGAGGTCGAAGGAAACGTAGGTTTGCGCGGTTTCTTCAGTGCTCATTGCTTGCTCCTCACCGTCGTGAGTTGTCATTGTTCTTGGCAACGTATTATCGCATGGAGATGTGAAGAGCACGTGAGGTACAAGGTTCTAGCAGATGCGGGGGAGCTGCTCGCCAACGAGCATATCGAGGATGCGCTCGCTGCCAAAGGACGTGCGCAGATATACGCGTCCGTCGCCCTCGAGTACCTCGCCGATAATCGCAGCCTCAGCGCCATACTTGTCCGCACGCATGGCCGCAAGCGCGGCGTCGGCCACCTCGGATGCGCACACGCAGACCATCTTGCCCTCGTTGGCAACCTGGAAGACGTCGTAACCAAGCATCTCGCAGGCGCCACGCACCTGGTCATGCACGGGCACCTCATCCTCGTCGACGCAAATGTCGACATGCGCCGTGCTCGCAAACTCGTTGAGCGTCGAGGCAAGCCCGCCACGCGTCGGGTCGCGAAACGCGCGAACGCTCCCTGCCGGACAGGCGTCGAGCACCGCCGCAATCAGATGGTTGAGCGGGGCGGCGTCCGACTCGATTTGCGTCGAGAAGCTCAGCTCCTCGCGCGTCGAGATAATCGCGATGCCGTGGTCGCCAATGCTGCCGCTGATGAGAACCTTGTCGCCCGGCCTAATGTGCGATGCGGAGAGGTCTATGCCCTCGCGCAGCTCGCCGATGCCAGCCGTGTTGATGTAGATGCCGTCGCCATGCCCACGGTTAACGACCTTGGTGTCACCCGTCACGATCTCGACGCCGGCTTCCTTGGCCGTCGCCGCCATCGACGCGCACACACGTCGCAAGTCGTCGAGCGGATAACCCTCCTCGAGCACGAAGCCGCAGGAAAGGTAGCGCGGCGTGGCTCCGCTTGTCGCGACATCATTGACCGTACCGCACACGGCCAAATGCCCGATGTCTCCACCAGGAAAGAAATGCGGCGTCACCACGAAGGTGTCCGTCGAGAACGCAACGCGCCCACCCGCGATGTCGAGCGTCGCCGCATCATCGCCGCGCCGCAGCGTGTCGCCTGCGTATGCCTCGAAGAACAGCTGCTCGATGATATCGCGCATCATCGTTCCGCCACTGCCATGTGCCATTAAGACCGTATCGGTTTTCTGCATGATGTAATCGTCCTATTCGAAAATGGAGCTAACGCTGCTGTAATGGAGAAAAATGCCGTCGTCTGCCAAGGACTTGATTTTGGTCACATCGGCAAACGCGAAATCCTCGACTTCCTCTTCCTGGACCGCGACCATGGACTCGTCGGCATCAAGTTCGAACTTGTAGACGACCATGAAGTAGTTGTTGTCGTCGTTCGGATCCTCGCGCTTGTAGGTGAGCACCTTCTCTGCCGCAACGTCAGAGACGTCCAGTCCGGTTTCCTCGGCGACTTCGCGGCGCACCGCCGCTTCGGGTTCCTCGCCCGCACGCACGGCACCACCGGGGAACTCCCACCAGCCGGCACCCCATGGCTTGTCCATCTTGCGCTGCGTGATGAGGTACTTCTTGTCAGGCCTCTGCACAACGCCCAGCACGGACACGTGATATTCGCCGGGCTGCATGTTCCAGTTGTCACGCTCCATGGTCTTGCCGGTCTTATTCATATGCTCGTCGTAGATGTCCCACATCTCCATTGGCATTATTCGCCTTCCACGCAATTCGCTCGTCTACATCATGTTCTTGAGTTGGCTCAGATCGATGTCGCCCAGGCCGGGAATGCCCATGCGCCTCCTGCCGCGCTTGCCCTTCTTGCCGGGTTGGTTCATGGCGGCCATCATCTTCTTGACCTGCTTGCGCGTTTCGTTATAACGCTTGATGAGCTGATTGACCTGCTGAATCGACATACCGCAGCCATCGGCAATGCGCTTGCGACGAGAGCCGTTCAAAAGCGTCGGTTTGGCCCGTTCTTCCTTCGTCATCGAGTTGATGATCACCTCGGTGCGGTCAAGCTCGTGCTCGTCGACCTGTCCGGCATTCAGGGCCTTATCGCCGCCGGGGAGTGCGCTTACGAGTTTTCCGAGACCACCCATCTTGCGTGTCTGGCCGATGACCTGGAGGAAGTCGTTGAAATCGAAGTCGGCGCGTGCGAGACGTTCTGCCTCGGCCTCCTCCATTTCGCGGTCCTGGATCTCGATGGCGCGCTCGATGACCGAAACCACATCGCCCATGCCGAGGATGCGCTTGGCCATGCGATCGGGATGGAAAATCTCGAGGGAGTCGGGGCGCTCGCCTGCGGAAATGAACTCGATGGGCTTGCCCGTGACCTCGAGGATGGAAAGTGCGCCACCACCACGAGCATCGCCATCCATCTTCGACATGATGACGCCGTCGAAGTCGACCTTCTCGGCAAACGCCGCGGCGACGTTGACAACATCCTGACCCGTCATGGCATCGACGACCATGAGGATTTGATCAGGCTCGACCGCATCGCGTATGGCAACGGCCTCGTCCATCATCTCATCGTCCACATGCAGGCGGCCGGCCGTATCGACAATTACCACGTCACGCAGGTTATCGACAGCGTCACGCACGCCTTCGGTGGCGATCTTGACGGGATCCTTGCCATCGCCGCGATAGACGCGCACGCCCATTTCGTCACCGAGCGCCTGCAGCTGATCGGCGGCGGCGGGGCGGTACACGTCGCATGCCACGAGCAGGGGGTTGTGCCCCTGTTTCATCAGACGATAGGCGAGTTTGGCGGCAGCCGTCGTCTTGCCCGAGCCTTGCAGGCCGACGAGCATGACCACGCCGGGAATCCTGCTACCAAAGGTGAGCTCGGCGGTCGTGCCGCCAAGCAGCTCGGTAAGCTCGTCGAGTACGATCTTGATGACGTTTTGGCCCGGTGTGAGCGAGTCCATGACCTCGGCGGTCAGGCAGCGCTCCTTGACGCGACGCGTGAAGTTCTTGACGACCTTGTAATTGACGTCTGCCTCGAGCAGCGCCATGCGTATCTCGCGGATACCTTCGTTGATGTCATCCTCGGTCAAGTGTCCCTTGGACCTGAATCCAGAGAACGCCTTTTGCAGTTTATCGGACAGACTCTCGAACATCATTGCTCCTTATGAAAACCAGCGACGCATCTTGTCGCGGAAAGATTCCTGTTCCTCGGGCTCGGATTCGGTCTCGGCAAACCACTCGTCCGCAGTCATCGAGGTCTTTTCGGTTTCAAGCATGTCATCTCGACCGGAGGTGTCGTCAGACACCGGAGCGGAGAGATCTCCATCGTCAGGACTACTGGACGGCTGAGATTTCTCGACTCCGTTCGCTTCGCTCTCTTCGCTCGAAATGACAGAGGGGGCCTCTTCGGGCTCCGGCATGTCATCTCGACCGGAGGTGTCGTCAGACACCGAAGTGGAGAGATCTCCGCCTTCTTCATCGCCATCGAGCTCTGCGCGCATCTCGCCGAAGAGCGCCTCGGCATACTCGCGTGCATCAAAGGGCTGCAGGTCCTCGATACCCTCGCCCACGCCCACGCGCAGGATGGGCAGTCCCAACTCGTGACTCACCGCCACGGCAATGCCGCCCTTGGCCGTGCCATCGAGCTTGGTCATGATGACGCCATCCAGGTCGAGCGCCTTGTCGAACTCGCGTGCCTGCTGCAGGCCGTTCTGGCCCGTCGTGGCATCGATGACGAGAACGGTCTTCACGTCCACGTCAGCACGTTTGCGCGTGACGTTGACGACCTTCTGCAGCTCGCGCATGAGCTCATCGGACGTATGCAGGCGCCCAGAGGTGTCGATGAGCACGAGGTCGCTTCCCAGCTGCTCGGCACGCTCTACGACGTCATAGCACACGCTTGCCGGGTCGCTTCCACGTTCGCGCTTCACGACCTCGACGCCGCTGCGCTCGCCCCAGATGTCGAGTTGCTCGATGGCGGCGGCGCGGAAGGTGTCGCCCGAGCCTATGAGCACTTTGCGGCCGCCGAGCGAAGCCTGATTGGCAAGCTTGCCAACCGTCGTGGTCTTGCCCGCACCGTTGATGCCCACGAAGAGCACGCAGACGGGATTCATGCGGAACGGATCGGGGTCGGGCTCGGCAAAGAGACCGCTGATTTCGTCTGCAAGCATGTCGAGCACGGCGTACGCATCGGGCAGTGCCTTGCGCGTGGCCTGATCGCGCAGACGGTCGATGACCTCCATCGTCGCCTGGGCGCCCAAATCGCTCAAGATGAGCGTTTCCTCGAGGTCGTCCCAGAAATCCTCGTCGAGCTTGGGACCACGGCGAAACAGCACGTTCATCCGCTCGTTGAACTTCGTCCTGCTCCGATTGATTTTGTCCTTGAACGCCATGTGAATCTCCCTTGAAAGCAAGCGCTACTGCGCGCCGCTGAACTCCTCGACGTCACGCGTCTGACCCAAGTCTTCGGATGACAGGCGGATTTGCTGGTCAAGCTTCTGTGACACGAGCTTGGATACGCCATCGCTGCGCATCGAGACGCCATAGAGCAAGTCGGCCATTTCCATCGTACGCCTCTGATGGCTAATGATGATGAATTGCGTGGTAGAGCGGATGCTATCGAGATACGAGAGCAGGCGACGCAGGTTCGTGTCGTCGAGTGCCGCCTCGACCTCATCGAGTATGTAGAACGGCGTCTTGCGCACACGGTACACGGCGAAGAGCAACGTCAGCGCAACAAGCGATTGCTCGCCGCCCGAAAGCAGCGTCTGCTTGCGCACCTTCTTGCCACGCGGTTGGGCATAGACCTCCACGCCCGTCTCTTCGGGATTATCCGGATCGGTCAGTTCGAGATGGCCGTTTCCGCCCGGGAAGAGCTGCGCGAAAACCTCCTCGAAGTTCTCGTTGACCTGCTTGAAGGTGTCGATAAAACGGTTGCGCATCTTGCGATCGATCGCCGCGACGATGCGTTGCAGTGCCTTGGCGGCCGCCTCGAGGTCCTCGAGCTGCACGGCGATGAAGTCGCGGCGCTCGCGAAGCTTGAGATACTCCTCGACGGCGACGGGATTGACCGAGCCAAGGTTGTTGAGCTTGCGCCGCAAGCTTTCGGCGCGCTTCTCCTCTTCCTCGCGATTCTCCGGCGGATCAAGCGCAAGCGCAATCTCGAGCAGCACGCCATGCGTTTCGGTGATGACGCTCACCGCAGATTCGACTTTGACCTCGAGCTTGCTCTTCTCGATGCGCACCTGCGTGAGCTTCTCGTTGGCCTCGTCAAGCTTGACCTGCTCGTCGGCGACCGCCTTGCGAGCGCCATCGATGGTGTCACGCAAGTCACCCTGCCCGGCTTGTTCGATCTTGGCACGATCGCTCAGGATTTCCGCCTTTTCCTGCACGCCTTCGCGCAGGCTCGTGAACACGTCGTAGAGCGGCTCGACACGCAAACGCAGAATCTCGAGCTTGCTCTCGGTCTCGTGCGAGACCAGCAAGGTCTCCTCGAGCTGATCGGCTTCCTTCTTGAGCGATTCGATCTGCTTGCTCAAGTGCCGCTCACGCTCGCGCACCGTGGCAAGATCGACTTGGATGGCCGAAATCTCCCGTTTGGAGCTATCCTCGCGGCTCGCCAGCGCGGCGCTCTTCTCGCGCGCGGCAGCCGCTTTCTCGTCAAGCTCGCCCTTACGCGCCGCCAACTCGTTCTTGCGGTCACTGAGCTCCTTGACCTTGGCGCGGCTTGCGGCCGTGTCCTCGGCAATGCGCGTGCGACGCTGTTCGATCTGGTTCTTCTCCTGCAGCTGGTCGGTGATGGCCTGCTCGAGACGTCCGACCTCCTCGCGCAAGCTGTCAGCCTCGCCGGAAACCTGCGCAATGGACTGCGAAAGCTCGAAGTCATCTGCCTGGGCGATATGCAGGTTGTTAAGTGCCTTGTCGACATCGCGCTCTCCGTCTACGACGGCCTTGGCCGCCACAGGCTCCTCGGCCTGCAACTCGCGCAAGCGACGCTTGCGGCTCAAAACGCCCTCGGTATCGGTGACTTGCGTGCCGATGGTGACCTTGCCGTTGGGCCACGCAACGACGCCATCACGCGTAACGAAACGCGAACCGGTCGTATCGGCCGCGGCTGCTTCAATGGCGTCTATGGCCGAGTCGAGCACGTACACATCGCCCAAGAGCAACTCGGCCACGCGTATGTGCTCGGGAGCATACGTAAGTTCGTCAAGGAGACGCGTTCCGACTTTGGCACGACCATGCTCGATGGTCGCGCCGGTCATGTTGACAAGCGAAAGCTCTCCACCGGAAAGCTCGGCCTTCAGAAGCTGATCGACGAGCTCGGCCGAGGCATGCGAGTCCTTGGTCATGAGGGCGAACATATCCGCCCCGAGCAAATGCTCGACCAGGCCCTCAAGTGCCGGCGGCGCAGAAAAGAGCTCGCTGACGGGCGAGATGATGCCCGCCTCGTCTTTGCGGTCGAGCGCCCAGGCAAGCAACGGACGCGAGCCGTCGAGTGCCTTGTCGACATGCTCGAGGCCCTTGATCTCGGCGCGCAGGGAACTCAGCTGCTCGCGCTTTTCCTCGAGACGCGCACGGCAGTCGTCATGGATGCGCACGCGACTGTCGATGTCGGATTTGGCGGCCAGCGAATCTGCCTGCAGCTGCGTGAGCTGCACCTCGAGGTCCTCCAGATGACTGCGTCGGGCGGCGAGCGTCGTCTGCGTGGAGACGTGCGCATCCTCGATCTGCGAGATGCGATTGACGAGAAGACCGTCCTCGACATCGGCAGTCGAAAGGCTCTCGGTCGCCTTGAGCTCGGCGAGCGTGCACTCGTCAAACTCCTTCTCGCAGGCACGGACCTGCGCGTTGGCCTCCGTAAGCTCGCGCTCGGCCTGCTCGTGCAGCTCATGCACCTCGTTGGCGGCGGCTTGCTGACGCTCGAGCTGCGCGGTGAGCTCGTCGAGTTGTGCAGCCGTGTCACGGTGATCGGATTCGTAGGTCTCGAGACGGGCAAGCACGTCGACGCGGCTCGACTCCGAACGATGCACCGCCTGGCGCAACTCGGAAAGGCGCGTCACCATGTTACGGCCCTTCTCCTCGAGCAGGAGCATGCCCGAGTCGAGACGGTCGAGGGCCGTCTGGCAGCGACGACGTTGCTCGGCTATATCGCCTGCGAACAGACCCTTCTCCTCGAGCAAGTGCTGGTACTTCTCGAGCTCGCGGTTCTTCTCGTCGACGCGGAAGCGCGCGAGCTCCACGAGCGAATCGGCTTCCTTTTCCAGGCGCTCGGTCTCGCGCCAGCTTTCCTGGAGCCTGCGCAGGTCATCGACGGCAAGCGAAAGCTCGACGGACTTGAGTTCCTCGGAGAGCTGCTCGTGTTGACGAGCACGGCTCGCCTGACGCTCAAGCGGCTTGAGCTGACGGTCGATCTCTCCCGCGATATCGTGCACGCGCTGGAGCTCGGCGTCCATATTCTTGAGCTTGCGGGCGGAACGTTCCTTGCGTTTCTTGTGCTTGAGGATGCCCGCGGCCTCCTCGATGAGCAGGCGACGATCCTCGGGGCGAGCGCGCAGCACGTTTTGCAACGAGCCCTGCGAGATGATCGAGTGTGTATCGCGGCCGAGGCCGGAATCGTTGAGGATGTCGAGCACGTCCATGAGACGCGATGGCGAGCCGTTGATGAGGTACTCGCTCTCGCCGCTGCGATACATGCGGCGCGTGACGACGACCTCGTTGAAATCGAGGGGCAACGTGCCATCGGAGTTGTCGAGCACAAGGTCGACCTCGGCCAGGCCGACTGCCTGGCGGGCAGACGATCCGGCGAAGATGACGTCCTCCATGGCCTGGCCGCGCAGCTGCTTGGCGCTTTGCTCGCCCAGGACCCATAAGACGGCGTCGGAGATGTTCGATTTACCCGATCCGTTAGGGCCGACGACAACCGTCATCCCCGGCTCGAGCGAGAGAACGGCTCGGTCGGCAAACGACTTGAAACCCTTGAGAACGAGTGACTTGAGGTACACGATTTCCCTTGTACGCGTGGCAAACGGATAAACCTGTAGAGTTTACCACAGGGCCGCAGACACGCACCGCCATGGACGCGCAAATGCCCCGCATGCGGAGCGATTCACGCCTTCTTTTCCGCAAACATGTCGAGCGCAGCCTGAGCCGCAGCGGACTCGGCTTGCTTCTTGGATTTGCCGCTTCCCTCGCCGATCATCTCGTCGTCGACGAATGCCTGCGCGAAGAAGGTGCGGTCATGCGGCGGACCATCGAAGCCGGTGATCTCGTAATGCGGTTGCCTGCCATCGATTTGCAGCAGCTCTTGCAACGAGGATTTGGGGCTTTCCGGCACCGAGGCGAGTTTGCGATCCGCGTGTATGAACAGCGAGCGCGACACCCACGCATTTGCCGCATCCATGCCGCCATCGAGGTAGAGCGCCGCGACAAGCGACTCGTAGACGTTCTCGAGCGCCGAGGAGAGGCCGCGCTTGTCGGTGCCCGCCTCGCTCTCTCCAAAGATGATGCAGTCGGCGATGCCTTCGTCACGGGCAACGCGCGAGAGGCTCTTGCCCGAGACGAGCGAGACCTTGATGCGCGTGAGACCGCCCTCATCAAGATCGGGATATTGCTTGAAAAGAAATATCGCCGTGATGGCGCCCAGGATGGAGTCACCCAAAAACTCGAGACGCTCGTAGTCGTAGAGGGCCTTCTCTCTATCACGCGCGGATGGGTGCGTGATGGCAGCTCCGAGCAGGGGCTTGTCCTTGAACTGATAGCCGAGGATTTCCTCAGCCTTGGCTATCTCGCTCGCGTGCGATGCGAGCACTTCCTCGTTGGCCATGTTAGAGCACTTCCTCTGTCACGTCGTCACCGGCCAGCGCTTGCGCAAGACGCTTGGGCATATCCTGCCGGATTGCATCCGCCGTTGCGAGCACGCCGCTGCAAATCGCCTTCGCATTGCTCGAGCCATGCCCGATAAGGCATACGCCCTTGCATCCGAGCAGTTGGGCACCGCCGTACTTATCGGCCGAGAGATCTTCCTTGAATGCGGACAGTGCGTCCTTGATGAGCAGGCCGCCAATCTTCGACTTGGTCGTCGAGTAGATGGTCTCCTTGAGACCGACGAGCAGCGCCTTGCCGACGCCCTCGTAGACCTTGAGGGCGACGTTACCGGTAAAGCCATCGGTTACGATGACATCGAAGCCGCCTAGCGCAAGATTGCCGCCTTCGGCATTGCCCTTGAAGTTGGGAACGTGCTCCTTCATGAGCCTGTGGCATTCCTGCGCGAACTCAGAGCCCTTTGTCTCCTCCTCGCCGATGTTGAGCAGGCCGACACTCGGATTCTCGACGCCGAGCGCAACCTGCGCGTATACGCGTGCCATGCGCGCAAACTGAACGAGGTATTCGGGCTTGCAATCGGCATTGGCACCCATGTCGGTGAAGACGACCTTGGCCACGGGCGATGGCAACACCGTCGCGATGGCCGGACGCTTGACGCCCTTGATGCGGCCGATGACGAGCGTAGCCGCAGACATGCACGCACCTGTGGAGCCTGCGGAGAAGAAGCCGCCCGCCTCGCCCTCCTTGACCAGACGACAGCCCACGACAATCGAGGAGTCCTTCTTGCGGCGCACGGCCTCTGCCGGATGCTCGCCCATCTCAATGACCTCGGTGGTGGGATGGGCCACGACGTTGGCATGCTCAGCTGCGAAGGGGACGATGACATCCTCGGCGCCTGTAAGGATGACGGTGATCGAGGGATCTTGCGCTACCGCCTGAGCAACGCCCTCGAGAACAACACCGGGGGCATTGTCACCACCCTGCGCATCTACGACGACCTTGATTTCATCCATGCTCATCGACCCGCCTCACAAACAGTTTTTCTCAGAATAAAGAAATAATCCTGCAAACGGATGACCATCTGCAGGATTACATGCAATGTGTATATTGCTGTTAGTCCTCGACGACGAGAACCTCTCGGCCCTTGTAATAGCCGCAGCTCGGGCAAACGGTATGCGGAAGCTTGACCTCGCCGCACTGCGGGCAAACGGAACGCGCAGCCGTCTTGCACACATCGTTGGAAGAACGACGAGAATGGGTCCTCATCCTGCCTGTTTTACGCTTAGGTACTGCCATCGTCTCAAACCTTTCTAGCAAGCGCGTCGCCTGGACACGCAGAATCTCTTAGAACACGCGAAAAAGAAATATACCACGCTTTCGCATGAGAGTGAAGAGAAAAGTTTATTGTTCCAGCAGTGCGACGCTCTCGAGGTGCTTGGTGTGAGGAAACATGTCGACACCCACGAGCTTGCTCACGTGGTAGGCAGGCATGAGGCGCTCGATATCGCGCAGCTGCGTGGCGGGATTGCAGCTAACGTATATGATGCGGCGAGGCGCGGCGGCCAGAACGCTTGCCAGAAACTCCTCGGAAGCGCCGGCACGCGGCGGGTCGAGGATGACGACATCGAATCCCTCCTGGGATTTCGCCAGGTACTCCCCCGCATCAGCGCATACGAAACTCGCGCTCTTCACGCGATTGATACGCGCGTTTTCCATGGCGATTTCTACCGCAGCCTCGACACTCTCCACGCCGACGAGCTCGACATGCGTCTGCTTGGCGGCGATGATGCCTATGGTGCCGATGCCGCAATATGCGTCAAGCACACGGTCACCCTCGCGGAGCTTGGCCATGTCAATCGCCGTCTGATAGAGCACTTCCGTTTGCGCGGGATTGGTTTGATAGAACGCGGTTGCCGGAATGCGGAACGTGCAGCCGCAGACCTCGTCCTCAATCCATCCCTGCCCATAGGCCGTCATCGTAAGCGGACCGAGCACGGCATTGGTACGCCGCGTGTTCACATTGAAGCTCACGCTCTCGATGGCGGGATGTCGTTTGCGCAACGCGGTGACGAACGCCTTCTTGCGCGGGAACTCCTTGCGATTGACGACGAGCGTCACCATGATCTGCCCCGTGCTCTTGCCCACGCGCACAATCGCATGGCGCAGCAGGCCCTTTCCGGTGTTCTCGTCATAGGCGGGAATGTGAAAGCCCTGCGCAAGCTCGGCGATGCTATTGAGTATGGGGCGCCCCGCCTTGTGCTCGACCAGACACTCGCGCACCTCGATGAGCTTGTGCGTACCGCGCTCGTACATGCCAAGGCGCGGCTTGCCCTCCCTGCCGGGCGCGTACGGCGTCATGATCTTGTGACGATAGGCAATCGGCTCGTCCATGCCGATCACGGCATCAACGTCACAGCCGACCGGCTCGAAGAGCTCCTCGAGCATCGCGCGCTTGCGCGAAAGCTGAATGGGATAGGGGACGGAAAGCCACTCGCAGCCACCACAACGTGCAGCGTGAGGGCAGGTGTATGTCTTGTAGCCCACGGGGTTTACGTCACTCGTCTTCGAGCTTGAGGTCCTTGAGGACCGCGAAGGGATTGGTGGGGTCGATCTCGTCTTCTTTGTTGCACGAACACGGCCCCTCGTTGAGATCTGCTCCGCAATGAGGACAGAGGCCTGCGCAGTCTTCCTTGCAGAGAACCACGTACGGCGTCGCATAGACGAGAGCGGCGATGATGGCCGGCGCAATATCGAAACTGCCATCGGCACCGATGACCTCGAACTCGTCGTCTTCGTAGCCATCGACATCTTCAGATGCTTCGAGCAGATAGTAGCCCTCGACAGCGCCCGAGACCTCGATGCGAGTGGGGACAAGGCAACGCGTGCACGGCGTGATTGCCGCACAGCTTGCCTCACCGGAGAGCACGATGCCCTCTCCGGTGTTTGTCAATTGAAGTTGATACTGAATGCCATCCGGCGTTTCGAGGTCCATGCCGCCCACGCGGTAGGATGTCTCGTCGAGCGTTCCCTCAAGAAAGCGCGTCGATGCCGGTTCGACGAGATCCGGATGAATGGAAACAACGAGCTGCTGCATTGCTCGACCTCCCAGCTATCGAGCCGTCGAGCAATGAACAGATTAGTCGGTCATACCGCTGTTCAAGCGCTGACGGCAACGCGTGACGTTCTTGAGAAGGTTATCGAGATTCGTCTCGAGATTGGCGAAGATCTGATCGGCGTAGTCCTCGGCACCGACGCGCATCTCGCGCTCGCGGGCCATGGCATCGTCGATGACCTCCTGAGCGCGCTGCTCGGCGAGGCGCACGACCTCCTGCTCGCCGGCAAGGTGCTCGGCCTGACGCTCTGCGTCCTCGAGGATGCGATTGGCGTCAATCTCTGCGGCCTCGATCATGCCCTGACGGTCGCGAACGATGATGCGAGCCTGACGCAACTCCTCCGGGAAGATATCGCGAATCTCATCAAGAATCTCAAAAATGGGGCCAATTTCGACCTGGCGCTTCTGGCTATTGCCCAAGACAGGCTTGGACTGCTCGATGCGCTCGGCAAGCTCGTCGAGGAGCTCCTCGATACCTGCGTCGTCCATGTTGGGACTCCTTTACCTATCAGTTTCTACATTTGAGCTGCACTTCTGATTGTGGCACCAGATATGCTAATTGCACATGGTAACACATAATGCAAGCGATTGTCCCGATTGGCTGCAAACGGGGGCGGGGACGCGATGAGACAGAAGTCGCCGGGACAGAACTGTCTCATCGCACATCCGTCAGGCCAGCATGTCCCGCGCAGGCCCCATAACCTGGCCCACTGTTACCTTGTCGCGTGTGACCGCAATGCCGTTCGCAAGCTCGCAGGAGGGCATGATATCGAGCAGAGGCGTCACGACGAAATCGCGCTCGAGCGCAAGCGGATGCGGCAAATCGAGCTCCTCGTCTGCACAGACGACACCCTCATAATCGATGATGTCGAGATCGAGCGGACGCGGACCGTTCTCCACGCTGCGCACACGCCCATGCTCGGCCTCGAGGCTTTGATGCATATGCAGCAGCTCATGCGGCGTGAGCGTGGTCTGGATGAGCGCAACGGCATTGACGAAGGGAGCTTGTGCCTCGAGATAGGCTGGCTCGCTCGTGACGTACTCGGAAACGGCACCGACCCAGACATCGGGATTGAGCCGCAGGCTCGCGAGCGCGTCGTCAAGGTGCCCGCAGCTATTGCCCATGTTGGAACCAAGCGCAATGATTGCGCGATGCGAATCACGCAGCATCTCGTGCGTGGCAGCCACGTTGTGGACGCGCAGGATACGCGCGCCCTGTCCGGCCATGAACGCCGCGCACAGGGCCGATGCACGATCGCGCATGGCAGGCGCGCTTTCGGCACTCATCGCGCCGATGAAGGACTTACGGCTCACGGCGGCCATGAGCGGATAGCCCAAATCGGCGAAATGTGCCGTCGCCTGCACGAGGGCGAGATTATGTGCGATGTTCTTGCCAAAGCCGATTCCAAAGTCGAGGCAGATGCGCTCGGGTGCGACACCCTCGGCACTCAGGCGTGTGGCCATGCGAGAGAGCTCCTGCTCGACATCGAGGACGACATCATCGTAGACAGGGGCTTCCTGCATGGTCTTGGGCGTACCACGCATGTGCATGACCACGAGCCCCACATCGCTTTGTGCCGCGAGCTCGCGCATCTCGAGGCTCCTGAAACCGGAGACGTCGTTGACGATGCACGCACCCGCATCGATGCACGCGGCAGCCACGCTCGCATGACGCGTATCCACGCTCACCGCCACGCCCTGCGCGGCAAGCTCGCGCACCACGGGCAGCACGCGCTCAAGCTCGACATCGGGGGGCACTTCCTCAGCACCGGGCCGAGTCGATTCGCCTCCCACGTCGATGATGCCTGCGCCGGCAGCAAGCAGGCCACGGGCATGTTCGAAGGCCTCGGGCGCGGTGGCGTGCATGCCACCATCGCTGAACGAGTCGGGCGTGACATTGCATATGCCCATGACGACGGGTGTCGAGAGATCGAAATCGAAGGGACCGCAATGCCATGTACGTGCCCGCATGGGCGCCTACCTCCCCTGTCGGATAAGGCTGAGTGCCTCGGCACGCGTCTCGGCCGAGGTGATGAAACTGCCACGCACGGCAGACGTCGTCGTCTTGGACCCAGGCTTCTTGATGCCACGCATGGACATGCACAGGTGCTCGCACTCAAGCACGACGAGCACGCCCTGCGGCTCGAGCTCCCTGACGAGCGTATCGGCAACCTGGGAAGTCAGACGCTCCTGCACCTGCGGACGTCGGGCAAAGAGATCGACCAGACGGGCAAGCTTGGAGATACCGCAAATCTGACCTGACGGATTGGGCACATAGGCCACGTGAGCCACGCCATAGAACGGCACGAGGTGATGCTCGCAGATGGAATAGATGGGAATGTCATGGACGAGCACCATTTCCTGATGCCCCTCGTTGAACTTCTTGACGAAGAGCTCGGTGGGATCCTCGTGCAGACCCGCAAGGATTTCCTCGTACATGCGAGCCACGCGCGCGGGTGTCTCGCGCAGGCCCTCGCGATCCGGGTCTTCGCCCACGCCCTCGAGAATGAGCCTGACGCCCTCTTCTATCTTAGCGGTATCCACCTAGCGCTCCTCCTCATCGGAATCGGGCGGAGGGGGCGACACGGGAGCCGGCATATCGGCCACATCTTCCGGCGCCATGAGCTCGTGCGGGGCACCGGCGTTCTCGGCGGCCGTGAGGATGTCCTTGCGGTCCTCCTCGGCCTCCTTGGGATGCGTCTTCTCCCACTCGATGTACTCGTCCCAGTTGTTGTCGAGCAGGGCCTCGACAGCCTTGCCCTCGACGGTCTCGCGCTCGAGCAAGACGCTGGCCATGAGCTCGAGTTGCGTGCGGTTCTCGGAGAGAATGCGGAATGCCGTGTCATGCGCCGTCGTCATGAGGCGTGCGACTTCCTCGTCGATGGTGTTGGCGGTCTCCTGGCTGTAATCCGGCGTCGAGCCAAAGTCACGACCGAGGAAGACCTCCTGGTTGGGTTCGCCGTAAACCTGGTGGCCCAGAATATCGCTCATGCCATAGCGCGTGACCATGGCCTTGGCCATCTTCGTCGCACGCTCGAGGTCGTTTGAGGCACCGGTCGTGACATCGCCATCGTTCATGATTTCCTCGGCGACGCGGCCACCCAGGAACATGGCGAGGTTATCGATCATCTCGCTCTTGGACTGCAGGAATCGATCCTCGCTCGGGATGGAAAGCGTGTAGCCGAGGGCCTGACCACGCGCGATAATCGAAATCTTGTGGATGGGGTCGGTATGGTTGAGCAGATGACCCACGAGCGCATGACCGGACTCATGGTAGGCAATCGTCGTCTTCTCCTTCTCGGTCATGATGCGACCCTTGCGCTCGGGACCGGCGACGACGCGCTCCATGGACTCGGTGACCTCATCGTTGGTGATGATGCTCTTGCCGCGACGGGCGGCCAGCAGCGCCGCCTCGTTGAGCAGATTGGCGAGGTCGGCACCCGTAAAGCCACTCGTGAGCGAAGCCAGGGCAGCAAGGTCAACATCGCTTGCCATCGGCTTGCCCTCGCAGTGCACCTTGAGGATTTGCTCGCGGCCCTTGAGGTCGGGACGATCGACGACGATCTGACGGTCGAAGCGGCCAGGCCTGAGCAGGGCGGGATCGAGGATGTCGACGCGATTGGTCGCGGCAATCATGATGACGGAGTCATTGCTCTCGAATCCGTCCATTTCGACGAGGAGCTGGTTGAGCGTCTGCTCGCGCTCGTCATGACCACCGCCGAGGCCAGCACCACGCTGACGACCGACGGCATCGATCTCGTCGATGAAGATGATGGCGGGAGCGCTCTCCTTGGCCTGCGCGAAGAGGTCGCGCACGCGCGAGGCGCCGACGCCGACGAACATCTCAACGAAGTCGGAGCCAGAGATACTGAAGAAGGGCACGCCGGCCTCACCGGCAACGGCACGCGCGAGAAGCGTCTTGCCCGTGCCCGGAGGGCCGACAAGCAGCACGCCGCGCGGGATCTTCGCGCCCATCGCCTGGTATTTGGCCGGGTTCGAAAGGAAGTCCTTGATCTCCTCGAGCTCCTCGACGGCCTCATCGATACCGGCAACATCCGAGAAGCGCACCTTGGGCGTTTCCTCCGAAACCTTCTTGGCCTTGGTCTTGCCAAATTGCATCTGCTTGCTATTCGCGCCGCTCACCTGTGACATGAAGAAAATCAGCACGCCAAAGATAAGAAGCAGCGGCAGAAGCGTCGTGAGGAGCGTCGTGATCCAGCCCGAGGTGGTGACATCTTCGTTGTACTTGGTTTCCGGATGAGCTGCCATGAGCTCCTGCAACATGTCATCACCGGTATAGGTCGACTTGAAGCTCGAAAGCTCACCGGCTTCCTTGGCTGCGGCGTCCTTGTAGTAGGTGCCGTCGAGCGTCGCGGATGCGGCATGATAGGTAACCTCGGCCACGCGATCCTCGTTGACCGCCGTGACGAAGTCGCTCGTGATGAGCTCGTCGATCTCCTGCTGCGGGCCAAAGTTCAAAAGCTGGCTTCCCACAAGAGCAACGAGCACGAGCCCCAGGAGCACGTACAGGACGATATTGCGGGGGTTCGGACCCTTCTTCTTGGTGGTGTTGGGCTCTTCCACTCAACTTCTCCTTATCTAGCAATCATCAGGCCTACTGATAGACCTCTGGCTTTAACGCAGCAACGCAAGGCAAGTTGCGGTAGCGCTCGGCGTAATCGAGCCCGTATCCGACAATGAACTCGTCAGGGCAATCGAACCCGACGTACGCACACGCAAGATCGGTCTTCTGCGTGCCTTGCTTGCGCAGCAGCGTGGCGATTTCGAGCGTTGCGGGCTTGCGACTGGAAAGCTCCCTCATGAGGAAGTCCAGGGTCAAGCCCGAGTCAAGGATGTCCTCGGCAATGAGGACGTGCTTGCCCTCAATTGACGTGTTCAAGTCCTTGACAATTGTCACGGTCCCGGATGACGTGGCATCCAGCCCGTAAGAACTCACGGCCATGAAATCCATCTCGAGCGGAAGGTCGATGGCGCGGACGAGGTCTGCCATGAAGATGGCGGCACCTTTGAGCACCGAGATGACGACGAGGGGTTGCCTATCGGCATAATCGATGGTGATTTGCGCACCCATCTGCGCGACGCGGGCTTGGATCTGCTCCTGCCTAAAGAGCACTTCCTGTATGTCCTCGTACACAAAACGCCTTTCCGTCTCGAGACAATGGCTTGCACCATTATGTCATGTGCGTATAAAAAGTTTAGACTATATCGACTTCGTCACGAAACCGCAAACAAACGGGGCTCGCACATGCGCGAGCCCCGCTTCTCTTTCCATGTTGCCACGCGGCTACTTGTCGAGCTCGACCTTCTCACCGTGATGGTGCTGCTTGACGACGGCTGCGACCACGCCCGACATGGCAAACAGCGCAATGGCATTGGGAATAACCATGAGCTGGTTGAACATGTCGGCAAGCTCCCACACCAGATCATTCGAGAGCAGCGAGCCCAGGAAGATGAAGATGAGCGCGATGACCGAGAAGATCTTGACCGGCATCTTGCCGAAGCGGGCGAAGAGGTACTCGACATTAAGCTTGGCAAAAAGGTTCCAGCTGAGAATCGTCGAGAACGCAAACATGAGCAGGCAGATGGCGACGAACGAGTTTCCGAAGGTCGACCCGAAGAACGTGCCAAACGCAAGCTGCGCCATGTTGGTCTTGTCGATGCCCTCGGCCAATCCCGTCGCGTCAACGGAAAGCGGGCCGCCCACATAGAGGACGGAGATGACGACGAGCGCCGTCATGGTGACGACCACGAAGGTGTCGATGAAGACGCCAATCATGGCAACCGTGCCCTGATGATGCGGATCCTTGACGTCGGCAAGCGCGTGCGCGTGGGGCGTGGAGCCCATACCGGCCTCGTTGGAGAACAGGCCGCGCTTTGCTCCCTGGCTTATCGCGGCGATGATGCCAAAGGTCACGCCACCGACCTCAGCCTGCGGGTTGAATGCGCACTGGAAGATGAGCGCGAAGGCGCCCGGCAGGTTCTGGATGTTGAGAACGAGAATGACAAGACCACCGATGAGATAGATGATGGCCATGATGGGGACGAGCTTCTCGGTAACGGATGCCAGGCGCTGCACGCCACCGAGGAAGACGAGACCCGCGAAGAAGACGATGAGCAGGCCCATGACCCAGGTGGGGATGCCAAAGGCGGTGTTGCAGGTAGCGGCAATCGAGTTGGACTGGACCATGCAACCCATGAAGCCGAGGGCCAGGATGATGGAGACGGCAAAGAAGCCCGCGAGGAACTTGCCACCCGCACCCGTGAAGGCCTTGGTGATGTAGTAGACCGGACCACCATGGACGGTGCCGTCCTCGTCGACCTCACGTGTCTTCTGGGCGAGCACGGCCTCCGCATAGTTGGTCGCCATGCCGAGGAAGGCGATGAGCCACATCCAGAAGATGGCACCCGGACCGCCAATCAAGATGGCGCCGCAAGCGCCCACGATGTTGCCCGTGCCGACCTGCGCGGCAACGGCCGTGGCGAGCGCCTGGAACGAGCTGATACCGCTCTTCTTCTTGCCACCGAAGAGGTTGAACTCCCCGAAGACGCGGCGCATGCCCTCACCGAAGAAGCGTATCTGCACGAACTTCGTGCGGATAGTGAAGACGAGGCCCATAGCCACGAGCAAGATGATGAGCACGTAGTTAGACAGATAGGTGTTGATGGTTACGACGATGTCGTATAGGACGTCCATAAGAAAAACCCTCCCTTGCACAATAAAACAGCGCTGCCAGAGAAGGTCAAAAATGTGCCTCTGTCCTTTTGCCTGAGAGTTTCGGTCCTTACGGACCTTGCACCTTCGGCACTCATTTAAGAGATTCTCCAGAGTTTTCTCCACTCCCGGTCTCGCGCCTGGGCGGGATTCCGGAAGCTTCGCAGAAAAACACAGCGGCGAGATTATGGGGCAAGATCGTCATCCGTGCAAGGGGCATTTTGTCCATCGGACAAGATACACGCCGTGGAACAGAATGAGACAGTTGCTCAGGGACGTTGTCTCATTTTGAAAATGAGACAACGTCCCTGAGCAACTGTCTCATTCTGCATTGAGCCGCCCGGTCGTTTATCATGGATGCGATGCACCACGAAACCAGATGATGGGATGGCGTACGATGAAGCTCTTGCTTGCCGAGGACGAGCGACGCATGGCAGAGGCACTCCTGGAGCTGTTGCGCCAAGAGGGCTATGACGTTGACTGGTTTGCCAATGGCACCGAAGCGCTACTGGCAGCCCAGGCAAACGTCTACGATGCCCTCATCCTCGACGTGATGCTTCCCGGCTCCGACGGCTTTGCCATCACGAGCGCCCTACGACGCGAGGGCATCTCCACCCCCATCCTCATGCTCACCGCCCGTGGAGAGCTCGAGGACAAGGTGCAGGGGCTCGATAGCGGGGCCGATGACTACCTCACCAAGCCGTTTCTCACCGAGGAACTGCTCGCGCGCCTGCGCGCCCTCGTGCGCCGCGGCAGCGGCTTGAATGAAGACGCGCAGCTTTCCGGCGGTGACATCGCCCTTGATGAAACAACGCTTACCCTACGCAACGTCCATACCGGCGAGAGCGTGCGACTTGGCGATAAGGAGTTTCGCATCCTCGAGTACTTCCTGCGCAACCGCGGTCGCATACTCACGCGCGACCAGCTCGCGCAACGCGTCTGGGGCTACGACAGCGACGCAGAGTACAACAAGATTGAGGTCTACCTCACCTTCACGAGAAAGAAGCTTGCGTTCATTGGGTCAGCCTCGAAAATCAAAGCCGTTCGTGGTGTGGGCTACGAGCTTCAGCTTCCGCCCGAGGTGCAATCATGAAGACGTCCTCGCTGTTCGCGCAATCTCGTCGTCGCATCATCGCCGCCATCATGGCCGTACTCGTGACGCTCTTCGTCGCCACGCTTGCCGCCATCTACGCGTTCAGCTATGCCGAGGTCTATGATCGCAACACGCACATGCTCGAAAACTACGCGGCAAACTACCAGGCTAATCGCCTTCCCTCCGGATTCGTGCGGCCCGATAATCTGCGGCAGCGCCAATTTGAAAGCCCCTCCCCTTCGGCACCGTTTTACGCCGTGCTCTTCGATGCCACCGGATCGGTAGTCTCTGTGGAAAGCATCAATGCGAATGGGTACACGGTCAGCGATCTTGTCGGCTTTGCCCATAACGCGCTTGACAAGAACGAGCGCAGTGGGCTCGAGGGCTCGCTCATGTTCGCCGTGGAACGTACCGCAGGATATACGCTCGTCGCGTTCATGGATAACACCCTCGTGACCGAGAGCATGGGGACGCTCTTTCGTTACACGCTCATCGTTGGGCTCATCGTGCTCGTGCTGCTCTTCTTCGTGGCGCGTTGGCTTGCAGGACGCATCGTGCGGCCCATGCAGCAGGCCTACGAAGCGCAGCGTCGCTTCATCTCGGATGCGGGGCATGAGCTCAAGACGCCCGTCGCGGTGATGGAGGCAAACGCCGAGCTTCTCCAGCGCGAGGTAGGCGATAACCCCTGGCTTACGAACATTCGCCATGAAAACGAGCAGATGGGCGTGCTCGTGACACAGCTTCTGGAGCTCGCTCGCACCGAAAGCAACGCGATGACGCGCGAGAAGGTAGACCTGAGCCGCCTCGTCGAGGCCGAATGCCTCTCTCATGAGCCCGTCGCCTTCGAGCGTGGCATGCAGCTCGAAGGCAAGATTTCGGACGGTGTCGAGGTCAAGGGCGACGCGCCCGAGCTCTCGCGCCTTGTCGCCATGCTGCTCGACAACGCCATAAGCCATGGAGCGGCAAACACGACAGTGGAGCTATCGCTTGCTCACGCCGGAGCCAGCGCGCAAATCTCGGTGAGCAACATGATAGAACCCGAAGACACCGAACGGCTGAAGGACGCCAGGCTTTTCGAACGCTTTACGCGCGGTGATGAGGCCCGCACGAACGAGGCGGCCGATAACGCAAGCTCGCATTACGGGCTCGGCCTTGCCATCGCGCAAAGCATCGTCAATGCACACGGCGGGACAATTGACGTCAACCTCGACGAACAAGCTCCCTCCATCACCTTCACGGTACGTATCCCCACGAAGTAACGAAATCGCACGGTTCGCGAGGGTTCAATCTTCGTTCAATCTTGCATCCCTATCATCTCCTCCCGAAGGCACGGGGAGGAAGGCATGATGATAGCAAGCGTATTCAAGCGACGTGAGACATGGCGCCTCTTACGAGGCGGCGATGACGACGTATCCGCTTCCGCTCGATCCCCGGCAGTGCCAAGGACATCGGAAGCGTGTTCCTCGCCATGGCCATCGGCCTTGCTACCGGCATGGGATTCATCATCCTCGCCATCGTGTTCACGGCGATCGTGGCGATCGTGAACGTCATCTACGTGATGACGCCCTTTGGCAAACCGCACGAACCTGACAAGATGCTGCGCATCACCATCCCCGAGGACCTCGAATATAATGGTGTCTTCGAGGAAGCCCTCGGGCGGTACGCCGCCGAATACAAGCTCATGAACGTGCAGACGACGAACATGGGGAGCCTGTTCCAGCTCGAGTACATGCTGCGCCTCAAGGAGCAAGGGCTCGAGAAGGCGCTCATCGACGAATTGCGTTGCCTCAATGGCAACCTGAAGATTTCGCTCGGCTACGCGCCGAAGACCCAGGAGGTGCTCTAGATGAAAAAGGTAATCGCCGCCCTGACGAGCATGGCGCTCGTCATCGCCCTCGCCGGTTGCTCGGCATCCGGATCGGGCCAGAACCAGCAATCCGAAAGCCCGAGCGACAAGATGACCGAAGAAGAGCTCCGCTTCACCGATCGTGATCTCGACCCCAGCTACGACGAGGCAAGCGCGACCAAAATCGTGCTTGACGGCTCGGGTGCCTCCGTCACGGGCGAAGGCGCCACAGCCGACGGATCGACCGTCACCATATCGGCCGATGGAACCTATGTCGTCTCCGGCACGCTGGCCGATGGCCAGATCGTGGTGAGCCTGCCGGGTGACGAAGACAAGGCGCAAATCGTGCTCGACGGCGTCACCATCCACAACGAGGACGGTCCCGCCATTCAGGTCGACCAGGCCGACAAGGTCTTCCTCACGCTTGCCGACGGTTCGACCAACACACTTTCGGACGGAACGGACTATGCCCTTGCCGAGGGAGAGGACGAGCCGTACGCCGCACTGTATTCCAAGGATGACCTGACCATCAACGGCTCGGGCGCGCTCCGGGTAACCGGCAACTATCGTCATGGCATCGCTTCCAAGGACGACATGGTCATCACCGGCGGCGCCATCAACGTCACGAGCGTCGAGGATGCCGTGCGCGGCAACGATGCCGTCGAGATTGGCGGAGGAAACATAACCGTGAACGCGGGAGATGACGCGTTTCACTCGGAATACCTGTTCTACATCTCGGACGGCACGGTAAACGTGGAAAGCTGCGTGGAGGGTTACGAAGCCGAGAAGATCCTCGTGCATGGCGGTGAGACCAGCATCGTGGCAAGTGATGACGGCGTAAACGCATCGGCCGCCGAGGATTCGGCGACCACGGGCGACGCGTCGCAAGGGGCAGCGTCTCAGGACAATCAACCGCCCGCCATGCCCCAGGGTGAGGAGCCACCCCGGGACGGAACGACCCCACCCGATAGGCAAGGCGGCAAGCCTCAAGATGGGACTGGCCCCGGCCGACAGGGAGGCGCCATGGCGATGCCCGGCGCAAGCGAGGAATGCCTCATCCAGATCAACGGCGGCACGCTTGTCGTGAACGCCGGCGGTGATGGCCTGGACTCCAATGGCTACATCGAGATCAACGGCGGAACCGTGTTCGTGAACGGCGCTTCGAACTCCGATGACAGTGGCCTGGACTACGAGTACGAGGCGACCGTCAACGGCGGCAACGTCATCCTCATGGGTAGCGCCGCCATGGCCGAGGACTTCACCGGCGGCCTGCAAGCGCACCTCATGGAGCGCACGAGCGGAAGCGCGGGCTCGACCGTCGAGATCATGGACGCGTCTGGTGCCGTCATCGTCTCCTACGTCTCCCCCAAGGCCTTCCAGGCGGTAACCGCCTCGGCCCCGGGATGTGCGAGCATCGCTGTGCGATGAGAGGAAATGAGACAAAAGTGGCCCGGCCACTTTTGTCTCATTACTGCACCTTGCGGATGATGAGCGCATCATCCGATGTGCTCACACGCAGGCCACCGGAGGTCTCGGTCGTGAAGCCCTCGTCCTCCATCCCGTCGAGGACCCGATCAATCTGACCAGCCTCGAGACGAGCATCGGGATTGACCACAAGCAGGCAGGCGCGCATCACACGACGAGCCATGGACCGATCGAGCGAGCGCAGCGCCTCGACTGGCATAGACGCGGTCTCGCCATCCCACGTAAGCGTCCGGTAGACAATCGAATCCGCCTGACATCGCAGCGCCTCATCCTCATCGGCAATGAGGTCCATGGTCTGGGCAAGCGAGCCCTCGAACCCCGGACGCAGCTCACGAAGCACGGGAATGAGCTCGCGCCGCACGCTGCTGCGAAAGTTGTCGCCCGTGAGATTCGTCTCGTCCTCGCGCCAGAGCGCGCTATCGAGCGTGCCCGGATGCCGCCTTCTCAGCCAATCGCGCAGCTGCTCGCGCGATGCGTCGAGCAATGGACGACGTAGATTGCCGCGGACGCGCGGGATGGACGCAAGACCCCCGGGGCCCGTTCCCACGAGAGCACGCATGAAGAAGGTCTCGACGCGATCATCAATCGTATGCGCGGTGCAGATGAGCCCATCCTTGGCACCTACCCGAGCGCAAGCGCGATCCAGCGCCAAAGACGCCAGGCGATAGCGCTCCTCACGTGCGATGGCCTCCATCCCTCCCCTGCGGGCCTGTGACAGTGCGCCTATGTCCACGCGCTGCACCTCGCAGGGTACGTCGAGCCTCTCGCAAAGCTCGCGCACGAAGCGTTCGTCACCATCGGAATCCTCGCCGCGCAGCATATGGTTCACGTGCAGGACAAAGGGTGCGATGCGATCGGGAACGGGTAACGAGTCCGCAAGCATCGCGAAAAGCTCATCATCGGATCCTTCGCCTGCAACATATGCGCAGACGAGCTCGAGCAAGGCCGTGGAATCCGAGCCACCCGAAACCATGAGCAGCACGGGGATCTTTGCCTGCGCTTCGGCCATGCCTACCCCCAGAACCGGCTGGAGTTCTCGAGCCTCGCGGTCGGACGCCTGCGCGTGTGCACGCTGATGTTCGCGAACTGCAGCACGATCAGAATGAGCAGCAGGCACATCTCGGCCAGATAGGTGATGACTGCGCCCATGAGACCGATGGAGTTGATAAGCGCAAACGAGGCAATGAGCGAGAACGCGAACGTGATGAGATAGAGCTTCACGACGCTGTTCTGACGGCGCTGAACGGTGATGATCTGATAGATGAAGTCGATGGCCGCCGTAATGCCACCGGCAACGATCATGAGGTTCATGAGGACCCTGAACTGCTCGAAGTCCGTGTTGTACAGCACGCTCATGATCGGAATGCCAATCCAGTTCATGATGATGAGGTTGAAGACGGTGATGGCGATAATCGCGCCGAACACCGCCATCATGATGATATTGAACGTACGACGCTCGTCGGGATTCTCCCAGGCTGCGGCCAAACGCAACAGCAGCGGCTTGTAGAGCAGACTTGCCGTGAGCAAGATGCCCTGCGCAGGAAAGTAGAGCACGTTGAAGTACAGCTGGTTGTCATAGGACAGCGGGCCCTCCATCATGAACTTGGGCATGTTGTCGATGAGGCAGTAGAGGAACAACGCGACGAAGACGGGAAAGCAACGCTTGAAGAGGTTGATGACGCCCTTCATGTTCCAGCGGCGCGACTTGGGCGTCTCCATATAGGCAAGCGGTACCGTGAGCACAAGCAAGCTTGCCGCAGCGACAATCGCCATGATGATGCACGAGAAGCCAAGGTTGCGCGTGATGAAGAGCACGACGCTGAACACGATGAGCACGACGGCGCTTCGGAAGGCCTGCGAGATGCCCGCGAGATACATCTTGTCGACTTGCTGCAAGCGCCCTTCGTAGACATCGGCGAGCGCGTCAATCATGCGGTACAGGTACACGCCCATGCTGATGACGAACATGTCGGACTCATAACCGCGGATGCAGCAATACACATAGCCCACGATTACCATAAGAATACAGGTGAGTATGCGGTTGATTTGATAGTCCGCGAAGGAATGATCCTCGTCGATATCCGACACCTGATAGGTACGCACGCCGTAATTGCCGATGATCATAAGCAGGGTGCCGGTCACAAAGGCGAGTGAGAAGATGCCAGCCTGATCGGCGCCGACAAGCTGCGTGATGACAATGGTGAGCAGCGGAAACACGACGCCCCAGACACCGATGCCGACGCTGTTGAAGATGAAGTCACGCGTGGTCTGATGGGGAGAGTACTGCTCTTCCTGGTTCGTAAGCGAGCGTTGCGTCACCGCACCGACGAGGCGGTCAATCCAGTGGTTCACCAGTCGTGCAATCGCACCTTGCTTGCGTGCTTTGTGGGGTCTTCGTTCCATAGCGCGATTATAATATTGCACACATCGAACGTCACCCGAGGAGGCACCATGACTGACAGCATCATGCAAGAGCCCATCTCGTTTGCAAGCACCGATACCGAAACAACCATACGCGGCTACATCTGGCGCGACGAAAGCTGCGCGAAACCGCGCGGCATCGTGCAAATCGCCCATGGTATGGCCGAGCACATCGGGCGCTACGATGACTTCGCGCGCTTCCTGGCAAGCAAGGGCTTCATCGTCGGCGGCTATGACCACCTCGCCCACGGCGACAGCGTTTCGGGCAATGTGCCTTGGGGCGGCTTCGACCCCCGCAACGGCGCGAATCATCTTATCGAGGATGTGCATCGCATGCGCTCGCTCATGCTGGCACGCACCCCAGCGGGGCTTCCCTACTTCGTCTTCGGACATTCGATGGGGAGCTACATCATGCGCGATTACATCGCACGCCATGGCGAGGGCCTGGCCGGTGCCATACTCTGCGGCACGGGCTACATCGCTCCCATCGTATCGAAGGCGGGAAATGCGCTCGCGCGTGTCATGTCCGCCATCCGTGGCAAGAACTACAAGAGCAAGCTGCTGGATTACATGGGCGTCGGCGCCTTCAACAAGGTCATCGATGATGCGCGCACCGAGGCAGATTGGATCTCCGCCAGCCAGGAAAACGTCGATCGCTACCTTGCCGATGAGAAATCCGGCTTCATGTTCCCCGCCGGCGGCTACGCGACACTCACGGCGCTCACCAGAGAAGCATGCTCGCCCGCGACCATACAGGCCGTGCCGCACGGGCTCCCCCTGCTCTTCATCGCCGGCGCCGAAGATCCCGTGGGCTCCATGGGCGAAGGCGTCAGAAAAGTTGCCGCCATGATGCAAAAAGCCGGCGTGCGGGATGTCGAGGTCGAGATATACGCGGGCATGCGCCACGAGATCTTGAACGAGGACGACCACATGCGCGTATATGATGACGTCGCCGTATGGCTTGACAAGCATGTGGATGGAGGCAGCAAATGACCGGAAAATACGTCATCGCGCTCGACCAGGGCACGACCTCCTCACGCTCCGTCCTCATCGACCATGAAGGCCGCTCGGTCGACTCCATCCAGCGCAAGTTTCCCCAGATATACCCACAGCCGGGATGGGTGGAGCAAAACCCCCAGGAGATCATCTTCTCGCAATTGGGTTCGATGACCGACCTGATCACATGCCATGCGCTGGAAGCAAAAGACATCGACAGCATCGGCATCACCAACCAGCGAGAGACCACGATCGTTTGGGACCGCGAGACGGGCCGCCCCATTGCAAACGCAATCGTGTGGCAATGCCGTCGTACCGCCCCCATCATTGCCGACCTCTGCTCGGACCTGTCCGTATGCGACAGAATCGAGCTCGTCACCGGCCTGCATCCAGACGCGTACTTCTCGGCGAGCAAGATCAAGTGGCTTCTCGACAACGTGCCAGGCGCACGCAAGCTTGCCGAAGAGGGCCAGCTGCTCTTCGGCACTGTCGACTGCTGGCTCATCTGGAACCTCACGGGTCGCAAAGTGCACGCAACCGACATCACCAACGCGAGTCGCACCATGCTCTACGACATACACAAGGGCTGCTGGGACAAGAGCCTGCTCGAGCTTTTCGACATTCCCGAGCGCATGATGCCCGAAGTGCGTCCGAGCGCGAGCTTCTTCGGCGAGACCGACTACCCGAACATCCCCGCCGGCATTCCCATATGCGGCGTTGCGGGCGACCAGCAAGCGGCGCTCTTCGGGCAATGCTGCTTCGAAGCGGGCCAGGCCAAGAACACCTACGGCACCGGTTGCTTTCTATTGCTGCATACGGGTGACACGCCCGTCACATCGAGAAACGGCCTCGTCACGACCATTGCGGCGTCTGCCCCCAGCATGACGCACACCGAATACGCCCTCGAAGGCAGCGTCTTCATGGCAGGCGCGCTCATCCAATGGCTCATCGACGAGCTCGGCATCGCGCAGACTCCTGCCGAGACGCAGCAGCTCGCCGAGAGCATCCCCGATACGGGCGGTGTATACATCGTCCCCGCGTTTACGGGCCTCGGCGCTCCCCATTGGGAGCCCGACGCACGCGGCGCCATCTATGGGCTCACGCGCGGAGCCGGACGTGCGCACATCGCACGCGCAGCACTCGAGGCACTCGCATACCAGGTATACGACCTCGCCGTCGCCATGCAGGCAGATGCAGGCCTCAAAATCAGGCAACTCAACGTTGATGGCGGCGCTTCGGCAAACGATTTCCTCATGCAGTTCCAGAGCGACATCTTGCAGACGCAGATTCACCGGCCCATGAACATCGAGTCAACGGCACTCGGTGCGGCATATCTGGCAGGACTCACCAATGGATTCTGGAATGGCACCGAAGAGCTGCGTGCCATGCGCACGACGGACAGCGTCTTCGACCCGCAGATGCGGCCGGCCTACGCCAACGAACTCCTCCGTGGCTGGCGTGAAGCGGTGAGAAGAACGTGTTGAGGGTGAGATTTCTCCACTACGGCGCTACGCGCCTTCGGTCGAAATGACAGGAAAGTGCTTCGCTCGCTCGAAATGACAATGGGAGGGCAATGCAAAAGGGGCCGCGGCATCATGCCACGGCCCCTCGCTTCGGGGAGGAAGCTAATAGCTGCTACTTGTTCGCGGCAACAATACCATCCATGTAAGCATCGACGATATCGTTAACCTTCTTGGTGCTGAACTGCCATCCACCGTGGGATGCACCGACAATCGCATAGCGCTCGGAATCGGCACCCAACTCCTTGGAGCGCTTGTAGAGCTCCATGGTGGAGATGGGCGAAACGAGCGTATCAGTGGTGCCATGGAAGCTCAGGATGGACGGATCATCCGCATCAAGATAGGTGAACGGACTGAACTTGGCCGTCTTGTCGAGGTTGCTGAACACCGAGCCGCCGGGGTTCTGGCCGAAGGCCGTGCCGTTGATGAGCATAGCCTCGGTATTGGCCTCGGACTGGTGATCGCCAATCAGACCCGTACCGGCTCCGATGAGCGTGAGGTCGGACACGCCGTACATGTCAACGACACCCTGGACCGCGGAGCTGTACTCGAGGTTGTCGCCAACGTCGAACTGGATGTTGTCGTCAAACTTCGTGGTATTGCCCAAAACGCCCAGCATGGAGGCCATATAGCCGCCCGCAGAGGTGCCGGTTGCGATGATGCAATCCGGATCGATGTTGTACGTATCCGCATGGGCGCGCAGCCACCTGATACCCGCCTTGGCATCCTGGAGGGGACCAGGGTTAGTCGTCGCAGGGATGACACGAATCTCAGCAACGGCAACAACGTAGCCACGCTCGGCATAACGCAGATACCTCATCGCATCTGTATTCGAAGAGCTGAAACCGCCGCATGCGGCAATGTAGAGTACCGGTCGCGGACCATCATCCCTGCCCTTGGAGGGCTGAAGGATGGTCATACGCAGATTCTTGTAGACGCCCTTCTCGCTGATTGCCTTGTAACCGATCTCGGTAGTCTCGTTAATGGTCCAGTGATTGGGATCAGTAGCGATATTCTCGCCGCCAGCCGTAGCGTCCGCAAGCGTCGGAAGATCCTCGGCCTTGTAAGCCTCGGTGCCCTTGGCCAAATCGACAGTCGGCACGGCAGTGGTAACAGCCGTCGTACCATAGGTGTTCAGGAAGTTAACGGCACGCTCAATCGTGGCACCCTGCTCGAACTGCTTGCCGCCGTGGCCCGCACCCTCGACAACATAGCGCTCGGTATGAACGCCAGCGTCGTTAAGGCGATTCTGGAGCATCTTAGTGGCAACCGGGGACACGAGCGTGTCGGCCGTACCATGGAACATGAGGAACGGAACCGTGTTCGCGTTGATGTAGCTGAAGGGGCTCGCGGCGGCGACCTTGTCGTTCATCGAGGGGTCAAACACGCCGGGCTTCGCCGCGCCAGCACCCGCGCCGTTGAGCAAAAGCGCCTCGGTGGTAGCCGCGGACTTATGGCTGTCCTGCAGTTCCTGAGCCAGACCTGCACCGATGATGGTGAGGTCAGAGACACCGTAAAAGTCGATGACGGCGTTGACAGCAGAGGACTCGTCAAGATTCGCGCCCACATCAAGCGCAACGTCCTGCATCTCGCCGGTTCGACTATTGGGATACTGGATCTTATCAAGATTACTCGTGACGCCAACCATCGTGGACCAATAGCCACCTGAGGAATTGCCGGCAACGGCAACCTTAGTCGGGTCAAACTTGTACTTGTTCGGCTCGGTCTTGGAGCTGGCCTTCAGGAAGCGAATACCCGCCTTGATATCCTGGAGCGGGCCGGGGAAGGTCACGCTAGGACCAACGCGATGTTGCACGGACGCAACCACGTAACCAGACTTGGCGAGTGTGAGGCGCGTCTCGAAATTGCTCGCGGGATTGGAACTGGTGAAGCCACCGCCGTTGATCCACACGAGGAGCGGCGTCTCACCGTTCTTTGCCGTGGACGGCGTCAGCAGCTCGATCTTGAGATCGACGGGAGCGCCATACTGGCTCGTGTGAAGATACGGGATAATCTCCTGGCTGACGGTAACGTCGTTGTTCCTGTCGGCATCGGTGAACTCGAGCTGGTTGTAGCTATTGGAGTCCTCGAGCGAAACCAAACCGGGAGTATCCTCGCCAATGGCTGCCTTCGAGGGATCAACCACGCCCGTGTTGAACGGATCCACCGGCACGACGGGTGCTTCGGCGCCACTTACGCCATACCAGCCGATGCCCTCATCGTTCCAACCGATACTCACGAGACGAGAGTGCTCATCGAGGCTCGTGGTGTAGTTGTGGGATCCGGCATTGTTAGTCGCTGCATTGGGATCTACGTTGGGGTTGAACTGCCTGTAGAGGGGTACACGCTCCTGATCGTCGGAATAGAAGCTAGTGCCCTCATCCTTCCATCCAAGCTGCACGAGAGCATCACGCTCGCCGGCATCCTTGGTGTAGTGGTGATCGGTACCCGAATACACCCTGTACACGGGTGTCTCGGAAGTGACCGGCGCATGCCAGCCAATGCCCTCGTAATTCCAGCCGGCAGCGACAGTGGCGTCCTTCTCCACGTCGCTGGCGGTGTAGAAATGCTCGCCGGAATTGGGGTTGTACAGACGATACATCGCCTGCGTCTCGGTGTCGGCGGCACCGTTGTCCGCGATGGCGACGCTAGCTGGTACGGTGACCAGCGTGAGCATTGACGCCGCCATGACGCAGGCCATGGTCTTTCTCGCGAAACCAAAGTGCTTTGGTTTACCCATTATGTCTCCCTCCCATGAAAAGTATTGACGTACGCACGATTTCTCCCTCCCCAAGGTGACAGCCGAAAGTCCATGCAGGCTCACGGCAGGTCGCACACACAATGCACGCGACTTTCCCGACACGGTATGAAGTGGGCGAATGATTGTCTCCCCACGAAAGGTGGGTAATGGGATGGAAGGTTGGGTAGGGTGGGCTAGACCTGCTTCTTTGTCTCTTTGACTATCTCGATGAGCTCATCTTTTCGGTGAATGCCCATCTTGCGGTAGATGCTCTTGCTGTACCCCTTGACAGTACTAACAGCTACCGTCAACTCTTCTGCAACGTGTTTGGCGGTATAACCTCGCGCCATGAGCGAAGCCGTTTCCCGCTCGCGCTCCGTCAAGTCGTAGCGAGCCGCAATCATGTCCATGACGTACTCGTGACGCTCGTCGGAGGAGAGCTCGTATCTTGGCTGCGCCGTCACGTCGTCATTCAACGCGCTCTCGTTTTGATCAAGCTGGTTCATGAAGAGTCTGCGATTAACGACAATCATCACAAAGAGTACGACGCACATACCTAAAGATATGACGAGTCCTGCCGCGGCACCCACGGGAGCCAGGAAATCGGCAGGTGTAAGCTGGAGATAGACAAGGATAGCCGGGATTATCGAAGAGGTAATACCCGCGGTACCGCCAAACATCACAAGGAAAAGCGCTGCACAAGAAATGAACGAGTGCTTGCCATCTATGCCCCAGAGACTTATGAGCGCCATGGAATATACAAGCAGCGCCGAGTATAGAGCCGTGACAAACATCGAAAATGATTGTGGCGGAACGAGGGAAAACAAAACGACAAACATGACGAACCCAACAAGACCGATAAAACCTATGACCAAAGTACATCCCGAGGTCGTCTTCGAACGCCATGCGATGCAGAGAAACACTAAGCCAACGCCAAGGGATACCAGGTACGAATAGATTGTTCTAGGATTCGGCGCATAGTTCACTCCCCCATGAGCCCAACGACTGCGCAGAAATGCTCCACAAAGTAGCTCAGCAAAGATCAAGATCATGGTGCATATCTGAACTATGCGCAGGTAATCACTCCGAAGAAGCGGTTCTGGTCCGCGTACAGGCTGGCAAGCAGGCACGTTTCTCAGCAGATACAGGCAAATCAATGCGAGTAGCGGATATGACAAGCTAAGCATCGATGCCCATTCGCGAGGAAACACGTCAAACAGGCCAAATACATGACTCACTACAAAGGCGCCCGTTATCATGGTGGTGATCTTGTCTTTGGAGAATCCCACAAGCACGTGAAACCATCCAACCACAAGAGCCGCGAAGCCGATGCAAAGGACAATGATACTCACGACGTAAAACACGTCAGCCGTTATGCCAAGCGACCTTCCCGCACTGTTGGCAACGACACCCACAACGGCAAGAATGCCGCAAACAGCATAGGGGACGAGCCTATCCTCCAATCGCTCGCCCTCGCGCAGGGCTCTGGTCCTCTGCAACGACACGAGCGCCAATATGCACCCAATCAAAATGAGTGCAGCATCATATACAACGCGCAGTCCTGAAAAGTTCGAAGTAATTCCCACGGTCAGGGATCCGAAAAAAGGAGCCCTGAACATCGCGCAAAGCGACGCCAGGCCCACAAGGCATATGGCCGTCTTTTTTGTTTCCCCCGACAAATGTCAATCCCCGCGGCTTATACGCAAATTGATGGATTTGCGCCTTCCCTACGCGAGGACCCTCCCCAACGCAAATTTTACTCCAATCAAGGGTAAAGGTCATGCATGCCCGACCATGAAACGAAAACAGCGTAGCCGACTTACGTAGGAGAAGCGCTAATCCTTGTGAAGCGCCTCAGATGGGTCAACGTTACGAAGAAGACCGGGGTTTTCAAAAAGGGCCGGAGACACTTTTTGCCTCCGGTCCTGATAAAGCATTATCGAATCCGGCCTTTACGGCAGCAGATTGTACTCCGCATCAGCGACCGGTTCGAGCCACTCGTTCGAGCAACCCTCGCCCGGAGCCTCGAAGGCCACGTGCGAAAACCAGCTGTCCTTTGCCGCGCCATGCCAATGCTTGACGCCCGCGGGGATGAACACGACATCTCCCGGATGTAGCTCCCGGGCATCCTCGCCCCAGAACTGACACCAGCCGCGACCGTCCGTGCACAGCAGGATCTGGCCACCGCCCTTATCCGCATGGTGGATATGCCAGTTGTTGCGGCAACCTGGCTCGAAGGTCACGTTAGCGAGAAAGATCGTCTGCTCAGGATCGGTCAGGAGATTCAGGAACGACTCTCCGATGAAGTACTGCGCAAACGCATCATTGGGCTTGCCTAGACCAAACAGGGGGTCAGCCGTCTTATCTGCCTTAGTCATCGTAGACCTCCTTCGCCATGCGGAAGGCCGCCCAGGCATTGGGCCAGCCAGCGTAGAACGCGAGCTGCGTCAGAATTGCTGCCATCTCCTCCTTGGTCACGCCGTTTGCCTTGGCACTGGCGAGATGGTACTGGAACGACGTGTCGACGAGCCCCTTGCTCACGAGGCAAGTCACGGTGATGACGGAGCGCGTCTTGAGGTCGAGCTCGTCCTCGCGCGACCATACCTCCCCAAAGAGCACGTCGTCATTGAGCTGTGCGAATTGCGGGGCGAAATCGCCCAGTTGGTCCCTTCCTGCCGTCTGCTTCACTGCCATGATGCTTCCTTTCTGTCCATAGGCCATTCTTAAACGTGATGTGCATACCATGGAATGACGTAATTCAATGTTCTATTTCATATCCCGATTGTGCGTATATGTAGCCATGAAATACAATTCCCATCATGCAAATTGCTATGCATGAAACGCAAGGTGATATTTATGGATATCAACCAGCTTAGGCAACTCGAGGCGCTCGCGCAGCACGGCACCATGTCGGCCGCCGCCAACGCGTGCAGCCTCTCGCAATCGGCTTTCAGCCGATCGATTCAACGACTCGAGGCAGAACTCGGCGCCCAACTCTTCGATCGGCAGAAGAACAGCGTCCGTCTCAACGAGACAGGGCGCGTGGCCGTCGCGCACGCCAGAAGCGTCCTGCGCGAGGTACAGCTGCTCCAGGACGCCGTCGATGAGGCGCAGCGCCGTGCCCGCACCCTGCGCGTCGGCACCTGTGCGCCCGCTCCCCTGTGGAACCTGACGGCGCGCATCGTCGAGCGATTTCCCTCCGACGTGTTCAACTCGGAAATGCTGGGCGAGGAGGAAATCGAGCGTCGCGTCCTGGATGGCAGCATCGACTTCGGCATATCGCAGAAGCCCTTCCTGCTGCCCGTGATAGCGAACGCACGGCTCATGACCGAGACGCTTTCCATCGCCGTGCCGGCCGACCATCCACTTGCCGGACGTCCGTACGTCACGTTCGAGGATATCGACGGTGTTGACTTCCTCCTACTTGAGAACATTGGCATCTGGCACGACATGCACAGACGGCTCATGCCACATTCGCACTTCGTGATCCAGAAAGACCGCGAGGTCTTCACGCGCCTTGCCGAAGCCGGAACGATGCCGGTCTTCGTAACCGATATCCCCATGCAACGGGGTTTGCTACCCGACCGTGTGCGCATCCCCATCGACCATCCCGCCGCCACCAAGACGTTCTACCTGCTCGTGCGCGAGGACGCCGCGCCGCGCGTGCGCGAGATATTCGACTGGATCGCGCAAACGTAACGCCATCCGACAACCCACTCCTTACGTCCACGGAAGTTCTTACGCGCACATGGCATGCTGGCTATAATCACGTCCATGAATCACGACGTGGGTGACATCAGAAAGCGAACGCGCCAGGGTATGGCAGCCGGCATCGGCTGCTATCTGCTTTGGGGCCTATTCCCTCTGTATTGGAAGCTGCTCGACCATGTCGATCCGCTCGAGGTGACGGCACAGCGTGTCATCTGGTGCTTCGCGCTCACCGCCGTCATCTGCCTCATCGCCCGATGGAACTTCACCTCGCTGCTCAAGGACAAGCGCGCGTTGTGCTACCTGATTCCCGCCGCCATCATCATCACGTCCAACTGGGGGACGTACATATTCGCCGTTCACATAGACCATATCGTGGAAGCATCGCTCGGTTACTACATCAACCCGCTCGTCTCCATCCTGCTGGGTCTCGTCATATTCAAGGAGCGCCTCTCGCCCCTGCAATGGATTGCCGTCGCACTCTGTTGCATCGGCATCCTGTACTTCACGATTAGTTACGGGAGTTTTCCGTGGTTGGCGATCTATCTCGCCTTGAGCTTTGGCGTCTACGGCGCCATCAAGAAGAAGGGCGGCTACCCGGCCGTCGAGGCCATTGCCGTGGAAAGCGCCGTCATGACGCCCGTAGCCATCGTCTTAGTCGTCGTGCTCGCGTTCGTGACGGGAAGTCACGGTTTCCTCGGCGATGTGACGAGCGCTGCGGGATGGAGCACGACGGGGCTTCTCGTCCTGGGCGGTGCGGTCACGGCCGTTCCGCTCATCCTGTTCGCGACGGCGGCAAACTCCATCCCCCTGACCATCTTGGGCTTCATGCAGTACGTGAGCCCCACGATAGCGCTGTTGTGCGGCGTATTCGTCAACGGCGAGGCCTTCACGTTTACCCACGGCGTCTGCTTTGCGTGCATCTGGTGCGGTCTGGCGCTTGTGGCCATCGACATGATCCGGGCGGCGCGCAAGACACCAGAAGGCGAGCTCACACCCCTGGAAGCCGAGGAAGCGGCCGAAATCGTGGAATAGGCGGAAAGCCCGTCCCTACTTCTTCCCGGAATTGTTGTAGCGATCGATAAGGCCCTGCATGGAGTCCATCTCCGCCTGAAGCTCACCGTTCGATGTTTGGAGCTCGGTTAACTGTGTTTGCTGCTCGTCAATTGCCGCCTTGGCAGCACCGTACTCGCTTGCGACTCCGCCAAAGGCGATAAACCGCACAACGATAACAACGAGCAAGATAACGGCGATGGCTCCCGAGGCAAGAATCGCACGGGGATCAATCGGCTTGACGCGTCGGGCCTTGTCGTAGTTCTGCTGGCTCACGGAGGTACCTCGCTGCTGGCCAGACTGGCTCACGTAACGGTCCCTACTGTATTGCGTCGCCTGGTTGACGCTGCGCTGCCCGGCGCGCGGAACGGCATGCTGGGCGGGACGCGCATCTCGCTGACGCATATCACGCTGACGGTTGTCGTACGACTCGTATGCGCGATCGGCACGAGCGCCACTGCGGTTGCGCCTTTCGCCGCGCTGCTCCTCATGCACGGCTGGGCGTCGGCTGGAGCGGCGATTGTCACTGCGAGAGGTATCGTGATCGACATCCTGTCTGCTGCGTTGACGCACGCGGGAGGAATCCTCGGGACGCTGACGTTTCGGGCGGCTTTGCGGCCTGCCCTCGGAATATCTTTCGTCTCGCTGCGCCGAGGCATGGCGCGCGTAACGTTCGGATGTGCGCGAGTATCGGCTCGACCCGGCGCCCGTACGACGCTCGGAACGTCCCTCGGGAGCATCGTGACGAGAGCGTCTGCCGCGCTCGTAATCTTCATCGTATTGTCCGCGCGAGTACGTCATTCGGTAATCACCACCTGGTAAAAACCGGGAGCATCGTAATCGAGCGTCTTGAATTCGTAGCCCAACGCGCGCAGCCCATCGATGATCTCGGGAAGCGCCTCAGTGGTGGTGTTTTTGCCGGGGTTATCGTGCATGAGCACGCAGATGGGAGAATCCGTCTTCGCGAAGAACTCCGCCTCGCTCAAGACGTTGCTCACGATGCGGTCCTTGGGCGTCGAGCCGTTCACGAACTGCGAGGGCTCACTGTCACCGGCAAGGACGTTCCAATCGAAGTACTGATAGCCGCGCTCGAGCATCGCGCGGGGAAGTGCCTTGCCAATCTCGGGATTGTAGTAGCCGATGGTGAGACTGCCACCGGCAAAACGGGTGATCTTGATCTCATGGCCAACGGCAGCCTCGAGCTTGGCCTTGGCCTTGTCGAAGTCGCTCGTGAAGTAATTGTCGACACTGCCCTTGTAGTAGCTATACGAGTCGTCCTGGTCCCAATCGTGAATGCCGACGGCAGATCCCTGCTCCTCGATCTTCTTGCACAAGTCGAGGTTGAGATACGTGTAGAGCTCGTCGTTTGCCAGGCAGAACCAGGTTGCGACGGCCCCCTTCTGCTTGAGAATCTCGAGATTCTTGGGAGTGAGGGCATCGCACGGGCCGTCGTCGAAGGTAAGGTAGGCGACCTTTCCACCCTTATCACCGAAAAGCGAGAGGCGTCCCTGGGCATTGCGCCAGGCGATGTACGTGTCCTCTTCTTGCTTCTTGAGCTGTTCGTTTTGCTGGGTCGCGGTGGCAACGCTCGCCTTTGCCTGCTCAAGTTCCTCGCCCGATTTGGCATAGCTTGACTCGACATGCGAGATGTAGAACTGCTGGGCGATTGCTCCAATGAAGAGTACGACACACGCGATGATGAGTATGCGGAATATGTTATTGCTCGTTTGCATGAGGGTCATTATCGCATAAAGCTACGGCAATACCTCTTCCCGCTCGCGGGAAATGCGCTATAATCCTTACCCGCGCGTCATTGCGCACCATATTTAGTGGGGATGTAGCTCAGCTGGGAGAGCATCACGTTCGCAACGTGGGGGCCGAGGGTTCGAATCCCTTCATCTCCACCACTGGAAAATCGGGGGCTTCGCCAATCGGCGAGGCCTCTTTGCTTTTCAAATGAGACAGTTGCTCAGGGACGTTGTCTCATTATGAGCAGGAGCCTGCTGATAATGAGCCGGAAGTGCCCCGGCGATATTTGTCTCATTTCACTTATGGTAGGGCTCGCCGCGCATGATCTTGAAGGCTCGGTATATCTGCTCAAGCAGCACGACGCGTGCGAGATTATGCGGCAGTGTGATCTCGCCAAACGAGAGCGTTTCGTCAGCGCGCTCGTAGACTGATTCATTCACGCCATCAGAGCCGCCAATGCAAAACGCGATATCGCTCGTCCCATGCGTCATCAGCCCATCGAGACGCTGTGCGATGCCCTCGCTCGGACGTTGCGTGCCCTTGATTGCAAGCAGTATGAGGTGCGCATCGCCTGCTGCCCGAATAATCTCGTCGCTCTCGAAGTCGATGCCCCTATCGGGAACCTCGACAATGCGCAGCTTGGTGTAGCCACCGAGGCGCTTCGCGTATTCCGCGACCGCATCCTTCCAGAAGCGTTCCTTGAGCTTGCCTACGGCTATGACGGTTATTCCCATGCGTGCTCCTACTTTCGTCGCGGTCAATACAGTATAATCATGGGCTGTTATACATTTCGACATCACAGAGGATCCATCATGGCTAATCAGCGTTACACCCTGACTTCGTACGACCCCGTCTACGTCGTTGCCGAGGAGGTCAGGATTCCGGAGGAAGCCGTTCGCAAGACGGCCCTTCGCTGGCTCGAGCTCAACGTCTGCAAAGAAGGCGAAACGCCCAAACTCAACGATCAGTGGATTGCAAAGCACGTCGAGGACCTCAACACCGTCGAGGAGCTCCTCATCTTCATCCGCTACAACATGTACAAGGACAACGTCGAGGTCCAGCAGCTTGCCGATCAAAACGTCATCTGCCGCGAGCTTGCCACGCGCCTCGTCGAGGACCTGCCGCAAGATCTCGTCGAGGAGGCGCTTTACGCATCGGCATATCGTCTCGAGGAAATGCTCCGCATGAACGGCCTGCAGAAGAAGGACTACTGCGAGCAGCGCGGCATCTCCGAAGAGCAGCTCGATGCCGAGGTGCGCGAGAACACCATCGAAAGCCTCAAGGAGGACTCGGCGCTCGCCGCTTGGGCAGACCATGCGAACTACACGCTCTCAGCCGAGGACTTCTACGAGATCATCCCGGGCGACTCCGTGCAGGACAAGGCCTATAAGCGCCGCCAGATCGAGCTCGAGGGAAGAATGCCCCAGATGGAGGAGTACGCGCTCAAGGCCAAGGCCCTGCGCGATGTCATGGAAAACGCCATGATCAAGCGTACGCCAGACGATAAGGAATGGATGCGCTACGGTGATACGAGCAAGGACGTCCTTGACGCCAACAAGCAGTTCCCCGACAGCTTCATCTCGCTGTAACGAGCTAATCATCTCGACCGAAGGTACAGCACCTTTTCATTGTCATCTCGACCGAAGGCGCGCAGCACCGGAGTGGAGAGATCTCCCAAGGCCGGTGAGATTTCTCGACTCCGCTTCGCTCCGCTCGAAATGACAGGGGACGCTTCGCTCCGCTCGAAATGACAAGAAGGAGGCCCGCTTATGCGGGCCTCCTTCGTTAGCGTGCTTACGAAGCGAAGAACTATTCGACAACCGTGATGTCAGCCGTCTTGGCAAGCCAGCGGGCAGCCATGGACTGACGGCACATCTTGCGCAGATCCGCCATGCGGTGAGCCTCCTTGAGCTCGGCGATCTGCGCCTCTGCATCATCGACACCGGAAAGCTCCCGAGCGATGTCCTCGTCGGTAACCTCCCAGCCCTTCTCCTTGAAGAGGGCCTCGAGCGCCATGTCACGCTTGGCGCGATCGATGGACTCCTGGTTGACCTCTTCCTGCATCTTCTCTGCCTCGACGTTGTTCTTGAGCATCCAGTCCTGCAGACCAGTGCCCTCCTTCTGAAGCCGCTGCATGAGTTCACGACTCACGTTGTCGCGCATGAAATCGACGTAGTACTCGGGAACCTCACCCTCGAAGCGCTCGATGAGGGCGTCTACGACCTTCTGCTCGAGCAGCTTGGGCAGCTCACGATCCTTCTGCATGTTGATGGTCATCTTCATCTGATCGTGCAGGTCATCAAGGCTCGTGGCGCCGATCTTGGCGAGAAACTCCTCGTCAAGCTCCGGCAGAACGCGTTTGCGAATCTGTTTGACCTCGACATTGGCATGTAGGTTGCCATCGCCAAGTTCTGGGCGATCCTCCTGCCCCTTCGCATCGAAATCAAAATCGAGCGTGTAGCCAATCTTACTACCGATAACGTGCTCATCGAAGCTCTCGGGCATGGAGCCGCCACCGATGCTGAGCATGCGCTCGACATCGTTGAGGCCCGGAATGGCAGCGCCATCGTTCATGATGGTCATTCTGACGGTGACGTAGTCCCCATCTTCGACCTCGTAGTCCGGGTCATCGATGACATCGTAGTTATAGTAGACGCTCAGCAGCTCGTCGATCTGAGTTTCGATTTCTGCCTCGGTTGCCTCGTTGGGCGGCATTTCGATCGAGACCTCGTCATAACTCGAGAGCGTACCCTCTGGTGGAACCGGACCCGATATCGTGAAGGTAAAGGGCTGGTTCTCGGCAGGAATCTTCTCAAGGTTAAACTGCGGATCACCGATGAAAAGCACGTCGGCATCGTCAAGCAAGGCAGGCGCCTCGCCGTTAACGATATCCTCGGCAATGCGGGCGAATACCATATCGTGGCCGCCTGCTTCGCGCTCGATAACTTCGCGCGGAGCCTTGCCCTTGCGAAATCCCGGGATTTCGTTCTTGGCAAGCTCCTTGAATGCCTTGTCGATGTAGGTATTGACCTCGTCCGCGCTTGCGGTCATGGTCACGACCATCTCCTGCACCGCATCATCGGACTCGCGTGTGATATCTGTGATTTCCAACTTGTCTCCCCAAACGTATATGGAACAGCGCGAGTTAGTCGCGGTAATTGCCCGCAGGATCGACCTTCCTGCGCAGGGAAAGCTCGTCGGAGTGAAGAATGACGTAGCGCATGCCCTTGAGCGTGACGATGAGGTTCACGACCTCGTGCGAGCCGGCGCCGCCATGGTTATACAGCTGATAGGTAAGAACCTCGCGGTCGATCATAGGCTGATAGATGGGAGAGCCGTCCACCTTCTCGCGCAGCAAAATGGTTGGCTGACGACCAAGCTCCTCCTGGCGCAACGCGATGTTATACAGGATGTCCTCCTGCTCCTCGGTCAAACGACCAAGCTCCTCAATCTCTGCAATGATCTCTGCTTCAGTTGACATGTATGCCCTCCTAGAATTGGCGCAATGCCGGTAGTATAACGCGGCACGCGTCCATTAAATACTGAAAGGGCCCGATACGGTTAGATATCGGGCCCTTACAGGTTTGATGGCGAAATGTTAGATGCCAGCGTAACCCTTGGAAGGATCGCTGCCGCCAACGCCTTCGATGCTGTCGCCAGCCTCATTGCCGGTGCGCTTCGTGGAGGTGTAGCCACCCCAAGCACGGGCGATGAACTTATCCTTTACCCAGAAGATCTGAGCCTTCATGAGATCAGCCTGCGAAACACCCTCTTCGGCCATGGCCTCATCCTTGCTCTTGCCTTCGGCAACAAGCTTGTTGAGGATTTCAGCGGCCTCAGGGGCATCGAGAGCCAAGAACTCTTCAGGTGTCATATGGGTTTCCTCCTAATCGTCTGTAATCTAATTCTAGGCCTGGCCAGCCGTAACCGGCCAGGCCTATTCTAGCTTATCCAGGCTCTAATTAGAGCTGGAACAGACACATCGGGCGGTCAAACTCCTTCATCTTGGCAATCATCTCATCGAGCGTGCCGTAATACATGGAGTGCGACTCTTCAACCTGGACTGCCAGGGGACGCTGGCCGGCCTTGTCGCCGCCGGTGCCCCAGTGCTGCGAGAAGATGCAGGTCGGAATGGGAAGGTAGATCCACTCCCAATCTTCACCGTCGTTGCCCTCGCCGACCTTGAACGGGCCGACTTCGACTTCCTTGATAGCAAACTGATCAAGGGGAAGACCGAGCTCTTCCTTGCAGGCGATTTCTGCGGCGTGGTTGCCAGAGAAGAAGGTGTAGTCAACCAGCAGTGCGTACTTCTGATCTGCCATTTAAGTAACTTCCTTTCTTATTAATCCTGGTTCAGGCCGCGGACACGCCTCATGTTGCACATAACACCCTTGTAGGGAGCACCGAAGCCGAGCTTACCGATGTTCATGTGCGGAACGAGGCTGTTGAAGTTGGACTTCCAAACGCCGAACAGGTTGGGCTCCTCGCCGTCCTGCTCGGGGAACCACCAGCCATGAGCGCAGTTGATGATACCGGGCTTCATGCAGAAGGTGATCTCTGCCTTGAAGCGAGCAGAACCGAACATGTTGTAGACCTCGACCCAGTCGCCCTCGGTGATGCCGTACTCGGCAGCAGTCTCGGGGTTGATCTGGACCCACGGCCACGGATCGATCTGGCGCAGGGACGGAACCTGACGATGCTCCGAATGGAAGGAGCTGTAGCGACGCGAACCAGAGGTGGTGATCAGCGGATACTGACCAGCGAACTCAGGCTTGCTGAACTGCGAGTAGTTGGGCTCCTCGTAGTACGGCAGCGGATCCTCGCCCCAGGACTCGTACAGAATCGAGTAGGCCTCGATCTGACCAGTAATGGTGTTGAAGCCCGGCTCGCCGTCGAAGCGGAGCATGCCCTTGGCGTACTTCTCGTACTCGAAGCCATGGGCGCCCGGCTGATAGATGCCCTCCTCGCGGAACTCGTCGAAGGTCATGCCGAGCTCTGCCAGCTGATCGCTGTAGAACTGGACGACTGCCTTCTCCAGAGCGTCGCGGTCGAGCAGGCCACGATCCTTGCCAAGCAGCATAGGAGCGTACTCGCTGTGCTCGAGCGTGGAGACGTCGAGCGTGTCGCCGGCCGGCTTGTACCACGGCCACCACGTCGGGTTGAGGCGCTGGCCGAAGACGAGGCAGATCTCGACGTCGGACATGCACTCGCCAACCTGCAGGGCCTTGTTCATCGGGCCCATGAAGACGGTGTTGCGGCCATAGTGCGTGAGGCAGATACCATCATGCTCAGCCCAGGTGGACATCGGCAGGAAGTAATCGCCCACGGCCATAGCGGTCGGGGTCAGGAAGAGGTCCTGGATGACGCAGAACTCGATGCTCTCGCACAGAGCGTCATGCCAACGCTTGGGCTGAGCCGAGCAGGTGGGCGCCAGGAAGTTGGAGCTGTTGAACCAAGCCATGCGGAGCTGATACGGCTTGTGCGACTCCATGGTGTTCAGGGTCTCGTCCGGCTGAGTGGTAGCCATACCAGTGGACAGACCAGGCCACTCGGCAGCACCGATACGAAGCGACCAGACCTCGTCGGTCATAGCGCCGCGCTGCTCCATACGCCACTTGCCGAGGAGAGCGGACGGGGGACCGAGGGTCAGACCACCCGGGGTATCGATGGAACCGGTCATGGCAGCGAGAAGAATCATCGCCTGGGACAGCTGAACGCCGTTCTTGTTCTGGTCGAATGCCAGACCCCAAGCCCAGCCGATGGGACGCTCGGTGCCGAGGATGTGAGCGACGCGCTCAATCGTGGCAACGTCGACCGTGGTGATCTCGGCGACCTTCTCGACGGGATACTCGGCGGCGCGAGCCTTGAGCTCGTCGAGGCCGTAGATCCACTGCTCCACGAACTCATGATCATACTCATCGTTCTGGAACATGAGGTTCATGATGCCGAGAGCCATGCAGGTGTCGGTCTGCGGACGGAGCTGGACGTTGATGTTGCCATTGCGCGAACCCGGCCAGGTGATGCGGGGGTCAATGGAAATCAGGTGCGTGCCAAGCTTCATCATGTCAACGAGGACGTGACCGAAGAAACCGTCACCATTGGAGGGCAGCGGCTCCTTACCCCAAACGACAACCCACTTGGAGAGCTTGTACGCGGGATCCTCGAAACGACCAGGCAGGTGGCCTGCATAGTCGAGCTCGGGGTAGCCAGCACCGAGGACGTAGTCAGCGATCGAGCAGCGCGGACCATAGCAGGACCAGCCAGACTGCGTGTAGCAGCAGTTGGGCGACTGCAGGACGGAGAACGTCAGTGCATAGTAGAAAATGCAAGCCTCACGGCCGGTGCCACCAAAGCAGACGATGGACTCGGGACCATACGTGGTCTGGTAGTAGCGGACCTTCTCGCAAATCGTGTCGAGAGCCTCGTCCCACGTGGTGCGCTCCCACTTCATCTTACCGCGATCCTCATAGGCGCGCTTCATGGGATAGATGACACGGTCGGGGCTGTAGGTGTACTCGCGCAGAGCAAGGTTCATGGCGTTGACGCGACCCTGCGTAATGGGGTTGTCGTCGTCACCCTCGATGCGGATGAGACGGCCGCCGTCGGTGATAACCTTAACGCCATATCCTACCGGGTGAGATCCCGGGGGAGACCAGGTGTTGCTGCGGGTAGCTACAGTGCCATCCTCGCGTGTAACTCGCCACTCTTTGCTGTAAGTTCCAGCCATAGTGTTACTCCTTTTCCTCAATTACCTTTTGGGAAAACTTGAAGCCCTCTTATGCACGTGAAGCCAGATTTAAACTCTCAGTGCACATATGTGGTGTGATTTGTAAAGAATCCCACTTCACATTCACTCCGCATAACCAACAACGGCAAGGCAACTACTTGCCTCCAAGAACACGGATGAGCTTAAACAGCTCAGGCGAACCTTGGGTTGGATTTTAGAGGGTAATGCCTCTAGTCAACCCTCCCTTCACGAATGTGATTGGGTAATGTGTGCCAGGACGCTCTTGTTTGCGATGGTGTCTGGGGCATCGGAAACGCAAATGACCTAGCGCTCAAAAATAATACCAGCAATCGTATAAAAAGCCTGAGTGAATGATGAGAATCTTTATCCTATTTGGAATATAATAATGAATCTGGTACGACCCCATACTAAACGCATTAGGTTTGCACGGTACCGGCGGTTTTTCTGGCTATTTCAGGCTGATTTGCGAAGGACACAGGTCAACGCAGGGACACTCGGCACAGCGTGGCTTGCGGGCGATGCAATACTCCCTACCGAAGCGTATCCACTGACTGTTTACGTTCTTCCAAAGCTCGCTTGGCAAAAGAGACAGCAGATCCTTCTCGACTTCGCCAGGCGTCTTCTTGTTTGAGAACTTGAGACGATGCGCGATGCGAAAAACATGTGTGTCGACGGCAATTCCCTCAACCTTGTCGAAGCATTCGTTCATGACGATGTTAGCGGTCTTGCGCCCCACGCCAGGAAGCTTCTGGAGCTCGTCCATTCCCTGCGGGACCTCGCCGTCGAAATCGGCCATGATCATGCGGGCACAGTTAACGCAGTTGCGCGCCTTGTTGTGATGGAACCCGATGGTCCAGATAACCTTCTCGAGCTCGTCAACATCGGCCTGCGCCATCACCTCGGGTGTTGGCCAGCGTTCGAAAAGTTCGGGCGTAACCTTGTTGACGTTGGCATCGGTCGTCTGGGCGGAAAGCGCGACGGCTATCACGCACTGGAAGGGGTTGGCAAAATTGAGTGCGGGAGTGGGCTGCGGATAGAGCTCGTTCATACGTGCACAGAACTCGATGGCTCGCTCACGTTTCCTTGCTTTGGATTCGCGCGGCATGATGAGCCTCCTAATCGAGGGTGATGCCAGGTGGGAGCGTCGTGGGATCGATGGGCTCCGCGTCCTTCTTGGCAAAGGCGTCCGTTGCCGGCATGAAGATGAACTTGTAAAGCGACGGCCGCTGGTAAAAGCGCTCGAAAAGCTCGAGGTCACGATAGAGGCGCAGATACGGCAGGTAGGTGTTCCACTTCATCTTGACGACGCCAACCGGATTCAAACCCTGATGCACGAGACTCCCGGCATTGTCCACATAGTAGTAGAGCGCACGATCGAGCAGAGAAACGCGATCGACCAGACGCACGTAATCGAGAATGAAGACGTGGTCCTCGCCAAACTGCATGCGCGTATCGAAGCGCATGGAATGCTCCTCGATAATGGCACGTTTGAAGACCTTGTTCCACAGCGAGGTGTAATAGAAGTTGGACGGACGATGCGCCATGAAGGTCGCATATTTCTCCCGCGAGACCAACCCGACTGCCGGGCCGTGCTTGTACGACATCACATCGCCCTGCACGCGATAGAAATCGCAAACGACCAAGTCGCACGAGGGGCTCGTCGCAGCTTGCATAAAGGCCTCGATGGCGTCCGGCTCGATCCAATCGTCGGCATCGACGAAATACACCCAGTCGCCCGTGGCCACGTCGAGGCCGATGTTGCGTGAATCGGAGACGCCCGTATTGGGCTTGCAGATAAGATGGATGCGCGAATCGACGGCAACGTGCTCTTCGGCGATGGCGGCAGAGCGATCGGTGCTGCCATCGTCGATGAGGATGACCTCGATGTTGCGGTAGGTCTGCTCGAGAATGCCACGAATCGCGCGCTCGAGCGTAGCCTGCGCGTTATAGAAGGACAGTATGACGCTGACCTTTGGGTTCACTTCTTCTCCCTTAGCCGCGCGAAGAAATCGCTCAACAGTGCGGCGCATTCGTTTTCGAGGATGCCTGATACTACCGCGAAGCGATGGTTCAGGCGAGTATCGTCATGTATTTGATACAAAGTCCCCAAAGCACCGCCCTTGGAATCGCTCGCACCGTACACGCAGCGATCGATGCGAGACTGTTGCATGAGGCCGGCGCACATGAGGCAGGGCTCGAGCGTCACGTATACGGTGCAGCCGGAGAGCCGCCAGCGATCGAGTTCGCGCGCAGCCTGCTTGAGAGCGAGAAACTCCGCATGCCCTGCCGGGTCATGATCGATCTCGCGCCGATTATGGGCCTGGGCGATGACCTCGTCCTCGTACGTGACAACGGCACCGATGGGCACCTCTCCAAGCTCCTGGGCCTTGAGTGCCTGCTCGATGGCAAGGCGCATGAAGCGGGTGTCGTCTTGCTGCTGCGTCATGCGTGCGTTAGCCAAGCTCCGCTTCGCACAGGTCAAGCGCCGCGGCAATGCAAGGTGCCATGTCATAGTACCTGTACGCACCGAGACGGCCTGCGAAGACCACGCGGTCCTCCTTGCGCGCAAGCTCGGCGTACTGCTCGTACAAGGCGTTGTTCTTCTCGTCGTTCATGGGATAGTACGGCTCGTCGCCTGGCTTCCAGTCGGCCGGATACTCGCGCGTGATGACCGTGTCGGGCAGGATGTTGCCCTCCTCGTCCTTCATGAACTCGAAGTGCTTGTGCTCGATGATGCGCGTAAAGGGCTCGTCATGGCTCGTGTAGTTGATGACGGCATTGCCCTGCCAGTTCTCCTCGCCCTCGAGTAGCTCGCTTTCGAAGCGCAGGCTGCGGTATTCGAGCGTGCCGAGCTTGTAGTCGTAGAACTCGTCGATGGGACCGCAGTAGATGACGCGATCAGCGATGTCGGGCTCTTGCGCGATGAGATCCTTGTAGTCGCAGCTCAAGCGCACGTCGGTGCCCTCGAGCATGCGCTCGACCATCTTGGTGTAACCGCCGATGGGAATGCCCTGGTAACGGTCATTGAAGTAGTTGTTATCGAAGACGAGGCGCACCGGCAGGCGCTTGATGATGAAGGCGGGCAAATCCTTGCAATCACGCCCCCACTGCTTCTCCGTGTATTCCTTCACGAGCTTCTCGAAGATATCGCGGCCCACGAGCGAGAGCGCCTGCTCCTCGAGGTTGGAGGGATCGGTGATGTGCTCGGCCGCGACTTGCTCGTCGATCTTGGCGCGCGCCTCGGCGGGCGTGGTCACGCCCCACATCTTGGAGAAGGTGTTCATGTTGAAGGGCAGGTTGTACAGCTCGCCATGATAGTTGGCTACAGGCGCATTGATGTAGTTGTTGAACTCAGCGAACTGGTTCACGTAATCCCAGACGCGTTTGTCGGAGGTGTGGAAGATGTGCGCTCCGTACTCGTGAACGTTGATGCCATTGACCTTGCGCGTGTACACGTTGCCGGCGATATGGTCGCGCTTGTCGATGACGAGGCAGCTCTTGCCCGCCTTTTTCGCCTCATGCGCGAACACGGCACCCGTGAGGCCGGCGCCGACGATCAGATAATCATATTGAGCCATGAATAATCTCCTTCTCGAAAGTGCACGCGTTCAAGCATAGCGCAGATTATCCCCGACGCGAAACGTGATCCTCGAGGAATATCTTGCGCGTAACGAAGTTGAACACCATGACGAGGACGGTCGCCACGAGCTTGCCAGCCCATGCGGGCACGACAAAAACGCCCGAGCATAACCAGAGTATGAGCTGGTTGAGACCGAGGCCGACAACGCTGAGCACGAAGAAGATCACGAACTGCTGCGTGCGGGTCTGGCCCTGCTTGCCTGCAAACACGTAGCGCATGCTCGCCATGTAGTTGAAGACGGTCGAAATGGTGAACGAAACGGCAGAGGCGACGAGGTAATTGACCCCGAAGACATAGTCCATGAGCAGGAATAGCCCGTAGTCAATGCAAAAGGCAATGACGCCGACAATGCCGAACTTGGCAAACTGGACGGTGAGCTCTCGTAGATAGGTATTCATGGATATATATTGTATCCAGTTTCAATAAAAGGGCGGCGTGTCATAGAATAGGCCTACAAGCGAACGGTAATCATAGGAGAGGTTCCGTGGCTTCATCCACCAAGCAAATACACGAGGCACGTGAGCTTAACGGCCGCATATGCGATGTGCACTACCAGGACTTCGACGCGAAGCTTTCGTTCGTGGTCCCCATCTACAACGCCGCCTACACCCTCGAGTGGGCACTCGGGTCGCTCTTTGCGCAAAGTTGCGACGGCAATGTCGAGATCGTCTGCGTAGACGATGGCTCGACTGACGACAGCCGCGAGATTGTCGAGCGCTTTGCCCGCGACCCCCGCGTCATGATCGTCTCGCATCGCGAGAACGCGGGCTACGGAGCCGCCATGAACGACGGCATCGCCGCCGCCCGCGGGAAGTGGATCGGCATCCTGGAACCAGACGACTACATCCTGCCCGGCATGGCCGCCAAGCTCATGGATGCGGCCGTGCACCATGATTGCGATATCGTGAAGACGCCCTATATCCGAGAGGTGCGCGAGCACGGTACGCTACGCGGGGATGCCCCCAAGGAGCACCTGCAGTGCAGTTATCGCCATCGCATCAACCCCCGGACCGAGGTGTTCACCATCACCGACCCGGGCGTGGTTCACATGCTGCGTCACCATCCCTCCATTTGGTCTGCCATCTATCGCAAGGGCTTCCTCGAGGAAAACGACATCAAGTTCCACGAGTATCCGGGAGCGGGATGGGCCGATAACGAGTTCTTCTACGACACACTCTTGCGCGGGCGCATCCTCTACATAGACGAGCCGTTCTACGTGTACCGCGAGGAGACGCGTCAGGAGGAGGACGCCTTCGCGCGCAAGAACAAGACCCTACCCTTCGATCGTTGGCAATTGATGGCCGACATCATCGAGCACCTCGGCATTACCGACGAGGGCGTGCTCAAAAGCCATATCAGCAAGGGCTTCACCTACTTCAACGGCCAATATCGCTCCAATGGCGATGACCCCCAAGTCCTCGAAGCGGCACATGCCATGTTCGACCGCATGGACCCCGCGCTCGTGGCAAGCGAGCCTAAAATCAATCCTGCCCTCAAAGCGCAATTCGCCGAGTATCGCGGTATACCAGTCAAGAACTCGCGTCTGCGCTTTGGCATGGGCCTTGCGAGCGAGTTCGCTTACCGCGTGCGCTCCAACGGCCTCGATTACGCCATCCGCTGCACTAAAGACTATCTGTAGACCCCAAGGAGACACGAGTGAGCAACGCAAAGATCGCCGTCGTGACGCAAGCCGTGAAGCTCGCTGACGAGACCGCCGGCCTCAACCGCACCTCCTATATCGCTGAGTTGCTTGCCAAGGAGGGCTACGAGGTCGACTTGCTCACCTCGACCTTCCAGCATTGGGAGAAGAAGCGCCGCAACATCGTTGACCCCAAGTACCATGAGCTGCCCTACGAGGTCATCTTCATCGATGAGCCCGGCTATAGCTCCAACATCAATCCCGCGCGCATATACAGCCAGGGGGTCTTCAGCAAGAACCTGCGCCGCTACCTCGAGCGCTACGGGACGGATTACGACCTTGTCTGGTGTCAGATTCCGCCCAACAACATCGCAGCCGATGCAGGCAGCTTTGCACGCGAGCACGACATCCCCTTCGTCGTCGATATCAATGACCTATGGCCCGAGGCCATGAAGATGGTTGCGGACATTCCGGTGTTGAGCGACTTCGCCTTCAGCGGATTCCAGCGCGATGCGGCCATCGCCTACGCCTCCGCTTCGGCCGCCGTCGGCACCTCGCACGAGTACACGCACCATTGCCTGCAGGATATCCCGCACCTCACCGTATATGTGGGTGGCGATATCGCCTACTTCGACGAGGGCGTTGAGCGCCACACCCCCTCGATCACCAAAGGCGATGACGAGTTCTGGGTCATCTACGCCGGGTCGCTTGCCCGCAGCTATGACGTAGCGACGCTCATCCGCGCCTGCGAGCTTGCAGAGCCCGTCATTGCCGAGGAGCTTGGCAAGCGGCTCAGCCTCTACATCCTCGGTGACGGCCCCAACCGCCCGGGCCTCGAGAAGCTTGCCGAAGACATCGATGCCCCCGCCGTGTTCACGGGCTACGTGGATTACCAGATCATGGCCGCATACCTCAAGGCAAGCGACGTCCTCGTCAACTCACTCATCAAAGGCGCCCCCCAGTCGATCGTCTCCAAGATTGCCGACTATCTGTGTGCGGGACGTCCCATCATCAACACGGGCGAAAGCCAGGAATTCAAGGACAAGTGCACGCAGGACGGCTTTGGCGTGAACGTCGAGCCAGAGAACGCGGCCGAGCTTGCGGGCGCCATCATCGCGCTCGCGCAAGACGAAGACGCCTGCAACGAAATGGGCATGCGCGGCCGCAAGATTGCCGAGGAGCAATTCGATCGCCCCGTCGCCTATCGCGCAATTGTGGAGCTGGTCAACGACCTGCTGGGGTGAGCGGCCGCTGGGACCGCCTCGTTGTCATTTCGAGCGGAGCGAAGCGGAGTCGAGAAATCTCACCATGAGATCTCTCCACTTCGCGGCCTTACGGCCGCTCCAGTCGAGATGACAAGGGGGCGCACCTTACGGCCGCTCCAGTCGAGATGACAAGGGGGCGCTAGATGCCCTGGCGGTAGGCCTCGCAGACTTCCATGACGTCGCCTTGCATGCGGCCAACGCCCTTCTCGATCCAAAGGGCGCGCTCGCACACGCGCTCGACCTGCTCGATGGAATGCGAGACGAAGAGCAGCGTCGTCCCATGCGAGACGAGCTCCTTGATACGGTTCTCGCACTTCTCCTGGAAGCGGAAATCGCCAACCGAAAGCGCCTCGTCGACGACGAGGATGTCGGGCGTGGTGACCGTGGCGATGGCGAAGGCGATACGCGCGACCATGCCCGACGAGTAGTTCTTGATGGGCATGTCCTGGAAATCGCGAATCTCGGCGAAGTCGATGATGCTCTCGTATTTCTCGTCCATGAACTTCTTGCTGTAGCCCAGCAACGCGCCATTGAGGTAGACGTTCTCACGAGCCGTGAGCTCGAAGTCGAAACCGGCACCCAGCTCGATGATGGGCGCGATGGTGCCATTGACGGTGACCGTGCCATTGGAAGGCTCGAGCACGCCGGCAACGAGCTTGAGCAGCGTGGACTTGCCGGAACCGTTGCTGCCGACGACGCCGTAGACCTCGCCGCGGTTGATGGTGAAGGAGATGTCCTTGAGGGCCTTGAACTCCTCGAAGAAGAGCTCACGGCGCACGAGCTTGATGAAGTACTCCTTGAGGTTGTTGAGCTGCTCGCTCGCGATGTTGAAGATCATGTCGACATGATCGAAGACGATGACCGGATCATCGCTCTTCGTACCCGGATCCTTCTCGACCCACGTCTCGGTCTTTTGCAATTCCTCGGCCATGGACTCCCCTACACGTACAGGATGAACTTCTTCTCGGTCTTGCGAAAGACGAGAAGGCCGACGGCAAAGGTGATGACAGCCATACCCAGACAGATAAGATGCTCCGTGCCGCTGGGGAGGACGCCGTACATCATGATGTCACGAAAGTAGGTCACGTAATGGTACATGGGATTGAAGAGCATGACCTGCTGCATCCACGGCTCGAGCAGGTCCATGGGATAGAACAGCGGAGTGGCGTAGGTCCAAGCCGTGATGAAGACCTCCCAGATATGGAAGACGTCGCGGAAGAACACGCCGAGGGCCGAGAGCAAGAGGCCCAATCCCATGCTGAAGAGCACGACGAACAGCAGGAGGACGGGCAGCAAGATGATCTGCCAGGAGGGAAAGACCTGGAGATAGATCATGACGCAGACGGCCGCGATAAGCGAAAAGACGAAGTTGACCAGGGCAAAGATGACCTTCTCGATGGGAAAGATCGCCTTCTCGATGCGAATCTTCTTGATGAGTGACGAGGAGTCGACAATGGAGGTCATGGCCGTGCACGTGGCCGTGCTCATGAGGCCAAACAGAATGTTTCCCAGAATGAGGTACAGCGGAAAATGCTCGATGTTGAACTTGAACATGTAGGAGAACACCGCCGTCATGATGACCATCATGAGCAGCGGGTTGAGCACGGACCACAGGATGCCCAGGACACTGCGGCGGTACTTGCGCTTGAAGTCCTTGGAGACGAGAGCAGAAAGCACACCCCAGTTCTTCTTGAACTCGCTGCGCGTCATATCGCTTTGTACGCTCTTTGCCATACCTGAAACAGCCTCTGCCCAGTTTTGCGCGCTAGACGTTGTACATGAACTCGAACACGTCCTCGCGCTGAATGACGACCTGCAGGTTGAGCGCCTCGCCATCACGCGCGAGCAGCTCTTGCACCTTGTTGAAGCTCGCGACGTCCTCGTCGAGCGTGACGAGCATGGTCATCGAGAAGATGTCATTGAGGACATTCTGCTGGATGTCGTCGATATTGGCACCGCAATCGGCAAGCGTCGTGGCAATGGTCGCGACAATGCGGCTGCGATCCTTGCCCAGGACGGTCACGACGGTTCTCGTTGGAGTCATCTTGTTCCCTTCAGATTTTTGTAACGCACATGGTACCGCAAATGCTCGTATGCGCCACCCATGCATTCGCATATGGAGAGGGGTTTTCGCCCACGGAAGGCGCTACTCGCCGACGTTGAGGATAGACTCCCGGAGCGACTCGCTCAGATGCGCGCAAGGCGCGGTGTCCTTCCAGTTCTCAGGAGGCAGGCTGGGAATGGCGACGATGAAGACCGCGCCGTGACCAGCCAGATTGGCCGCTTGCACGGTGCCGCCCATCGCCTCGGCAAGCGCCTTGACGATAGCAAGCCCCAGGCCGCTGTTGCCGCTGCCTTTGAAGCGCGCGCGACTCTGGTCGGCACGATAGAAGCGATCGAAGAGATGCTCGGGTGACTCGTCGCCGAAGCCCGGCCCATCATCCTTGACGGCGATGACCGAGTGTCCCTCGTTGCAGGTAATCTCGACGCGCACGTGCCCGCCCTCGCCCGCAAAGCGGCTCGCGTTCTCGATGAGGTTCACGAGGATCTGGTTGAGCGCGTCTGCATTGCCCATGACGTCTGGGGCCTCACCCACCACGGCGAGGTTCACGCCACGCTCCTCGACGAGACCTTGCATGAGCAGGGCGCAGTTATCGGCGATGGCGCGTAGATTGATACGCGTGAGCTCCATGTTTTCGCCCTCGGCCCGTTGCAAGGTGAGCAGATCGTTGGCCAGGCGCGTAAGTCGGTCGCATTCCTTGATGATCTGGTCGAGGAAGCGCTGCTGCATCTGCTCGGGGACATCCCCCTCGAGCAAAGTCTCGGCCGCGCCGCGAATGGCGGTGAGCGGCGTGCGGATCTCGTGACTTACGTCACTCACGAATTGCGCCTGGCGGGCCTCCTCGCTGCGCATCTCGTTGATGGTCTCGCGTATGAACGCGCGGACCTCGTGCGGCGGATCTGCCTGCTCGAAGAAACGCAGGACCTCGGACGGGACCTCCCCACCGAACATGTCCTGCGAATCGATCCTGTTACCCGTATCGCCTGCAGCCACGGCAGCCTCCTCGGTTCTATCGGTTCTTCTCGTAAACGAGTCGCAGGCCATGCAAGGTCAGACGCGGCTCGCGACGGGTGATGGTCTGGGAAAGCTCGGTGATCATGCCCGAGAAGCCGCCCGTTGCAATGACGGGCGCCTCGTAACCGAGCTCGTCGAAGATGGCGCGGACAAGGCCGTCGATACGCGCCACCTCGCCGAAGATGATGCCCGAGCGCATGGCGTCTATCGTGTTGGTGCCAATCGCATGGGCGGGCTCGACGATGTCGACCTGCGGCAGGCGAGCCGCATGGGTGAACATGGCGTCTGCACCCGTGCCCATGCCAGGTGCGATGATGCCGCCCATGAAGCGACCCTTCTCGTCGATAACCTCGATGTTGGTCGTGGTGCCCAGGTCAACGACCACGACAGGCGCGCCCTCGAGCTTGATGGCGGCAATGGCGTCAGCCACGCGGTCGGCGCCGATCTCGGCCGGATTGTCGTAGCGCATCGCGAGCCCCGTCTTGATACCGGGCCCCGCGATGATGGGCTCGCGCCCGGTGATGCTTCGTGCGACGCTCGCCCAGCACTCGGTAAGTGCTGGCACGACCGAGGCGATAACCACATCATCGCAAGACGAGATGTCGATATCGTTGAGCTCGAATTGCCCGATGAGCGAAAGCCTCACCTCATCGGCGGTATCTTGCGCGCGCGTCGTGAAAACCCAGTGGGCCACGAGCTCCTCGCTCTCGAAGAGACCCATGGCGGTTTGCGTGTTTCCGATGTCCACGGTCAGAAGCATGCATTCTCCATCTCTCAAAACAGTTTCATTACAGCGTAGCGCGAACTCTCCTTCAGCGCATACAATAGAACGTAATCGTAACAGGTAATGGTTGAGTGGAGCTTACCATGGATGAAAAAAGCGAACAGAGAATACTCGTCGTTGACGACGAACAGGCAATAACCGATTTCGTCAGCTTTAACCTCTCGAAGGAGAACTACAAGGTCGATGTCGCCCATAACGGTAACGAGGCCGTCGATATGGCCAACGCCAACGATTATGACCTCGTGATCCTCGACGTCATGCTGCCCGGTATCGACGGCTACGAGGTGTGCCGCCGCATCCGCACGAAGAGCAACGTGCCCGTGCTGTTTCTATCGGCACGCGATACGGAGCTCGACAAGGTCGTCGGGCTCGAGCTCGGCGGCGATGACTACCTGGCCAAGCCCTTTGGCATCCGCGAGCTGCTTGCCCGCGTGCACGCGCTGCTGCGCCGTGCCCCGCAAGAGGCCGACACAAGCGCCGACGGCGTGCGCGTCCTCGACATTAGCGGCATCCATCTGGATGAGGCAGGGCATCATGCCACCTTCGAGGGCAAGGACATCGAGCTCACGCCGCGCGAGTTCGAGCTGCTGGTCACGCTCATGAGCCACGCGGGTACCGTGCTGGGCCGCGAGCAGCTGCTGCGCGAGGCGTGGGATTGGCAGTACGTCGTCGAGACCAAGACGGTGGACACGCACATCAAGCGCCTGCGTGACAAGCTGGCAAGCGTCGGGCTGGATCCCAACGTCATCGAGACCGTGCGCGGCTACGGCTATAGGTTCGTGAAGGACTTCAAGAACAAGTAGCGGTGCGGAAGATACGCCGCGATGAGAGCGGGTGGGCGCGATGCGCCTGCCCGCTTTTTCGTGTGGAGGAACGTTCGTTTTTCGGTGTTATTGCACTCGTTTTTTCGGTGTCGCTGCATTCGTTTTTTCGGTGTCGTGGCATTCGTTTTTTCGGAAACACCCTGTCACCCCGCATCATTCGATGACGAACTTGCGCAGGTCGATGCCGCTATCCTCGGCTGTCTTGCAGAGCTCATCACCGGACATGGAGTCGACGTCGGCAAGGTCGAGGATGGCCGCGGGAAAGCCGCCCATCATGGCGGTGCCGAAGTAATCCTTCATGTAGTCGCGCAGCTTGTCGACGTCGATGGTGGCCATGATTATCCCTTCAGCTTCTTGAACCGTTCGATGCAGTCGCCGATTTATCATTGTCCGTCTAATAGCTAATCGCAACGTCAATCTCACAAATGGCTTGAGGCTTGGAAGAGAATTGCGGAGAGAATTACGACAATGCGCGTCACCCCATGAAACGCAAAAGTCGGGTCCCGCGAACACGCAGGCGCACCGACTTTCACTTCCAAACCCCCGCAGGGGTGGCATCTAACTTGTAGTGTACCAGCTTGGATGAAGACGATATAAGCTCGGTAACGATATTTAAGATTGCAGATGTTGAAGTAAGGCGATCTTCCTCCGCACCCTTTGTAATTGCCTCCTAGTTCACCCCATGCCAGCCGACGCCCTCGTCCTGCCAACCGAGGCCGAGCAGGGTGACGAACTCACCCCAGTCGGTGGTGTAGTGGTGATTGTTGGCGAAGGCGTTGGGATTGTAGGCGCGGTACAGGGGCACGGACTGATTGATGTCCGAGAACCAGCCGCCCTCCTCCCAGGTCCAGCCCACCGACACCAGCATGTCTCGCTCCTCGGCACTCGTGGTGTAGTGGTGCTCTCCGGCGTAGGAGTTGTAGAGGCGGTAAACCTGGATGCCTGACGTGGGGGCCGTCCAGCCGACGCCCTCGTCGTTCCAGCCGGCCGCTATGACCGCGTCGCGCTCGACCGTGCTCGCCGTGTAGAAGTGCTCGCCGGAGTTGGGGTTGTAGAGGCGGTACATCGCCTGCGTGCCCACGGGTTCGGGGTCGGTGGCGCCGGGACCCGAAGGCTCGGGGTCGGCGCCAGGGTTGGTGTCCGGGTCCTTCACGCCGGGATCCTCCGGCTTCGGATCCGTGCTGCCGGGGTCAGCCGGCTCAGGGTCGGTGATGCCGGGGGCGTCGGGCTTCGGGTCGTCGGGCTCGGACGGCTCGGGCGCGGCTTCCACGCTGAAGGCCGCCGTTGCTGTGCCGGATCTCGAGACGATACCGATCGAGTGGGCTCCCACCCCGAGGGTTCCCAGGTAGGCCGGCCTGAGCCTCACCACGGTCGACCCCTCGGAGAGGTCGTAGAATCCTCTGTCGACCACGCCACCGTCGACGCGGACCTCCACGAACTCCGAGAGCGGCGCGCTGGAGCGGAAGGCCGCGGGCTCGGCCGAGCCCGGCCTCCAGGCGGCGGAGGGCGCCTCCACGACCTCGGGGCCGGCAATCTCGAAGCTCGCCTTGATCGTGCCGGCGTAATTGCCGACCCCAACGACGGAAAGCTCGTGCGCGCCGACGGCGGCGAGGTCCTGGTCCTGAGTTCCGGCGACGTAGTAGTCGCGGTCGGCCTGCAGCACCTTATCCCCGCACCTGACGGCCACGGTGGGCATCTTGCGGGTGCCGTCGTAGACGTATCTCCCGGTGCCCAGGGAGACCGAGGTGATCTGCGCCGGGTTCACCTTGAACGTGGCGGTCTTGGACCCGCCGTAGGCGCCGGCGCCACTTACCGTCACGAGGCCGGTGCCGGCGTTTACGTTGGACGAGTACGTCAGCGTGTAGTCGGCGCCCTCCGAGAGCTCCCTTCCGCCCAGGGTGACGACGGGGACAGGCCTGAGCTCGCCGCCGGTGTAGGTCTGGTCGGGGATGGGGGCCACCGCCGCGTCGCGCAGATCGCCCACCGTCCCCCTCGTGTAGGTGTCGGCCACGTTGTTCCTGTCGGTCGCTATCTGCAGGGGCGTGTACGCGCTCCCAGTCGCCTTCGACACCCAGCTTCCTTCGGGGAGCTGGGTCGGAGCAACCTCGTCGAAGGAGAAGCCCGCGCCCACGCTCACCTCCCGGAGGGAGGAGCAGCCCTCGAACATGTTCGGCGCACCCGAACTTACGGCGGAGGTATCGAAGGAAGAGAGGTCGAGACTAGTCAGCGAGGAGCAGTTCTGGAACATGTTGGACATATTCGCCACCTTCGACGTATCGAAGTGGGAGGTGTCAACAGAAACCAACCTACCGCAACCGCCGAACATGCTGAACAGGTTGGTGACACTAGATGTTCTGAAGGATGAGATGTCAAGGTTAGTAAGCAAGGAGCAGCCATAGAACATCGACCCCATGTTCGTAACATTCGAAGTGTCGAAAGAAGAGAGGTCCAAATCCTTCAATGACGAGCAGCCGAAAAACATTCCGTTCATGTCCGTAACCTTCGACGTGTTAAATGAGGACAGATCAAGGTTCTTTAGAGCATGGCATGTCGAGAACATATAGCCCATGTCAGTTACGTTGGAGGTATCAAAGGACGGGGAAAGCGTAAGTGATTCTAACGATTTGCTCCCAACTATTCCCCAGCTGAACATGCTGTGCATATTGGTCACCTTAGACGTGTCAAAAGACGACAAATCCAATTCCTTTAGGGAATTGCATGCCTGGAACATAGCACTCATATCCGTCACATTGGATGTGTCAAACCCCGACAAATCCAAGTGTTCGAGCGCCCGACAGCCATCGGTGAAGCTTCCAAACATCAGTGACATATCAGTAGCGTTGGAAGTATCGAGCTTGGAGAGATCGAGACTTGTCATGTTACTGCAGTAATTGAACATCTCGGATAGTCTTCCGCTGGCCGACACTCCCTCCATTACCTCGCCGCTAGTGATCCTGGAGGCATGCGCTAGCCACCCAAACGAATCGTTTCTGCTGTATCCGTATATATCCTCTTCCTTGCTCTTCATCGGAAGAAGCGTCCCACTCACGCCGTCCGTGGGACGGATGGTGAGCTTGCCGTTCGCGTCGATCTCCCACGTACATGTGCCGCTCTCGCCGCTGACGGGGAGCTCACCATCCTGGGCGACCGGTTGCGCCCGGGCCTCCTCCACGGGAGTAATGAGGGCCGCCGCGGGCACGAGGGATACAACAAGGAGAATCGAGGCAAATGTCGCCAAGGTGCTCCTCATAATAGATTTGCTGGCTTTTACAGACATGGCAACTCCAATCGATTCGAATCGAGATCACTCGCTTGCGCGCTATATTCGTCAAGAACATATCGCCCAAAAAGCCAAATCTGTTGCGCAACAAATTTCGCGGCGGCGGGCGGTAAGCGAGGACGAGCACGGCGGATGATACGCCCCCCCCCCCCC
>ERZ836877.626-NODE-626-length-59538-cov-21.050233_pt1 | contig 59538 bp, 50 predicted proteins | sample MGYA00519469_ERZ836877 | MGnify/ENA primary metagenome ERZ836877 (study PRJEB31850, sample SAMEA3708809) | human gut metagenome | biome: human gut; feature: human-associated habitat; material: faeces | place: China | collected 2014 ...
ACTTTACAGCTTCTAAGGCGGTATGAAAGTGTCAACGAACATCTGATATACGATATCTAAACTCTAAACTCTAAACTCTAAACTCTAAACTTTAAACTCTAAACTTTAAACTCTAAACTTTAAACTCTAAACTTTAACCTTTAACCTTTAACCTTTAACCTGGTTTATCTCAAAGCTTCGACCTCTTCTGTGGTGAGGGGTATCTTCTTGCCGAGACGGCGTGCGCCGTCGGCGGTGATAAGATAATCTTCTTCATTGCGGATACCTCCGAAGTCACGCCACTTGTTAAGCTCCTTGTAATTTATAAAGTCAGTAAACTTCCCTTCTCCCTCCCAGAGATCTATCAGCTCGGGGATGAAATATACGCCCGGCTCAATCGTCAGTGCGAATCCCTCCTCGAGAGGACGGGCCAGACGCAATGACTTGCGTCCGAACTGGGTGCTCTTAGGCTTGCCGCCGTAGCCAACCCACACTTCGCCGAGGTTCTCCATATCGTGCACGTCAAGCCCCATCATGTGGCCCAGACCGCACTGGAAGAACATGGCATGGGCACCCGCCTTTACAGCCTCCATCGGATCCCCCTTGAGGATTCCGAGATCTTTCATGCCGGCACAGATCACTTCAGCGGCCCTCTCATAAACATCGAGGAAAGGCACACCCGGCCGGAGCATCTCCACAGCGGCGAGATGCGATGCCACCTGGATGTCGTAGATTGTCTTCTGGCGGGGTGTGAAAGTCTTATCGACGCAGATGGTTGACGACATGTCGCCGGCATATCCCATCTGGGTCTCGGCTCCTGCGTCGACGAGCACCATCTGTCCGGGCTCTATCAGGTTGCCGTGATAGTGGTTGTGGAGCGTCTCGCCGTGTACGGTGCAGATCGTCGGGAACGACAGCGGGCAGTTGTTGTAGGCGGCCACGCTCTCGAGTATCGCAGCCAGCTCATATTCATGCATGCCTGCGCGCAACTGTTTCATAGCCTCGATATGCATGTCGGCGGTAACGTTGCAGGCACGCTCAATCTCCTCTATCTCCTCAGGGCGCTTGTGGTTGCGCATGTCGACCACGGCCTTGATAAGGTCAACGGAGGGTGTCTCCGTGCCAGGCTTGATATCCAGAAGCTTCCAGAGCTTGAGCACGTGTTCCGGACGATAAACGGGAAGATAATGCACTTTGCGTCCGGCTGCGACAGCCTTGTCGAGCTCACCGCGGAGTGCCGATGAAGGCATTGTGGTCTGGACGCCCACGCGCTGGGCTTTCTCGTGAAGAGTAGGCTGAGTGCCCATCCAGACAATATCGTCGATAGTCAGTTCGTCGCCGAATATGATCTCACGGTCGTTGTCGACATCGATCAGAGCCGCCAGTCCGGCGAAGGGAAGGCCGAAATAATATAGGAATGACGAATCCTGACGGAAATTGTAGGTGTTGTCGGCATAGTTCATGCCACACTCTTCATTGCCGAGGAGAAGAATCAGTCCGCTGCCGACGCTCTTCTTAAGCTCGGAACGACGTTCCTCATAGATTTTTCTTTCAAACATGTGATGTAATGTTAAGTTGTTTTTCCGGTTGGTATCGTTGGGGGAGCCCCGGGCCTATGGCCGGAGAGGGTTTCCTCTTTCGCCCACAAATTTAATCATCCGCCGCCAATTTATCAAGCGGCAAACGAAATATTTTTCCTTTACTTCGCCAAAGCGCATTCCGATCCCCCTGACAACTTTCGGTCTAAACAAAAACATGGAAGACACTCCCTAAGGTTGCCTTCCATGTTTTTGCCTGTTGTCGCGGACGTGCAGCTTATTTAGCCACCTGCTCCTTGAAAGTGTTGCAAGGCTTGAAAGTCGGCTTCTTGTGAGCCGGAATCACCAGCGAGGTCTGCTTGGAGATATTGCGGGCCACTTTCTGAGCACGCTCTTTCACCACAAAGCTGCCGAAACCACGGAGATATACATTCTCTCCTTTAGCCATGTTGTCTTTGATAACTTCCATCAGGCTCTCCACCACAGCAAGCACGCTTGCCTTCTCAAGGCCTGTCGACCTTGATATTTCCGTAACAATGTCTGCTTTAGTCATGATTGTTGTTATTGTTTAATTCGGAGTGCAAAGTTAGTCATAATTATCTATCCTGCAATAAGATTTACGAAAAATTTTTTATTCGGCCCATTCAATCGCCTTCATCCGGAAAGAAATTTGCAAGCAAATCTCCGCCATCGCCCCTCATCGGAAAAGCCACCGTCATAAATATCCATCATTTTGCACCGGAATCAATCTTCCCGCCCTACAATTATCATGAGCCGCCCCATCACGCGGACATCAGCCGGAATCGTAAATGCCATTGATGCATAGCGCAAAATACAAACATCGTGGACAGTATCTGCCACTATTCATTGTCAATTCGGATTTTATGACTAAATTTGCGTGAGAATGCCGCATTACAAACACGCGACACAGCAAATATAATCACAAGTGCAGACATATAATCGTATGAAAAGAACATTACTGACATTTTTTATTGCCATAGTCACCCTGATGGCCACAGGCCACACGGGATCCGATGAATATCCCGCCAACTACGCTAAGGAGCCACGCTTCAGGCTATTGATATGCTACGACCCCTCTGCCGAGCCAGACCACGTGACTTTCGACCGCCAGGCAATCGACTTTTTCCATAAGCTTTCATATGGCGAGGGCTTTCTCTATGATGTCGCTGAAAGTCTTGACGATTATCCGTATGAACGACTGAAAGAATACTCGGCCGTGGTCATGCTCAACGCACAGCCATCGAAAGAACGGCGCGACGATTTCCGTAAATACATGGAAAACGGCGGAGGATGGATGGGGTTTCATGCGGCTGCATTCAATAATGCCGACACCGCTTGGCCCTGGCTGAACGAATTTCTCGGATGCGGAGAATTTCTCTGCAACAACTGGCCCCCACAGCCGGCACAAGTGCGGTGTGACGTCACAGACCATGCCGTGACGCGCACATTGCCGGAAGTATTCATCGTTCCCGCAAGCGAATTCTACCAATGGAGCCCATCTCCACGCAAAGACAAGGATGTGAGGATATTGCTCTCCATCACTCCTGCCAACTATCCTTTCGGCATCAAGGATGTGGTGACCGGAGGCGATTTCCCCATAGTCTGGACCAATACGCGCTACCGGATGATATATCTCAACATGGGCCACGGCGATCAGGAATTCATCGACGCCACGCAAAACCTACTTTTCGTAAATGCCTTCCGATGGCTTATCTCAACCGATCCAGCGGGCAATCCATTCGAAAAATAACGAATCAATCAGCGACGACAAGCACTACATTATCACATCCGGGACCAGTGTGCAGCCCACGCTGAAAGGAAATGGCGCGGTGTGTCTCATCGCGCCGCAGACCTTCAGTGGAATTTTGTAAAACCGTTATCTTCCGAATACGGCACATACTCTATATATTCACAATCCGCCTCAACCGGACGGCGGCTCACTGTATAAGTCTCTCCGCAACCATTGAGCAGAATAGAGTCAGGTTCAAATGAAATAAGCGACCAGTATATTCCTCCGTCAGGATCAAAAGTGCAGCAATTAGGCTTGAATTTATTATCGTCAATCTCGAGATCATCCCGGGAGATACTGAAATTATCCGGCTTGATACGCATGGTGTATTCACCTGTATTGCGGTTTTTCATCATGCGGATATTCTGGAAAAACAGAGTACCATTATTATTATTTCTTGCAGCCGCGGCACGTATATATACCATTGAAGGCTGAATGGCATACACAAACATATGGCGGTTTGTGTTTATCTCACAATAAAGCACCTCATCATTAACCGCGTATCCGGCTCCGAGACGCCATTGCTGCAAACATTTCCCCACATCATTTCTTGAATTGCAACGCGCCATCTCATAAGGGGGGACTATCTTTATATCCTCAACTTTCCTCAACGCGTGGCCACAGATATTAAGGATTCCGTCGGCCTCGGAGATGACAAGCGGCTCATTGTCGGAGGTAGTTGTCACGGTTCCATCCTTTGCGAACACTGTCTTGCTTGAAATACCCGCCGCCGGAATTTCAAGGAAAGCCTGCATTATGCTGTCGGTCTGACAATAGAATATACAGATGGAATCTGTCAGCACCGCTTCCGCACTGTCACTGCTCCAGACACCCCTGTGATTAGAAAAAACAGTGGAAGCGTCCGCCGTACATAAGGCAAGCGCCATGACAACTAAATTAAGGATCCTGCTCATTTCATGTATTTATTTGGTTTGCCTTGCAAATTTAAACAAAATAATAACACACCACAATCGGCAACACAAAAAAGAGCCAAAGCACCCCGATTATACTGTACCGATACAGATGATGAGGCATATCCAAACTTTTTTGCGGTATTTTTATCATGCCGATCGGCTATATTTATGTAACTTTGCCGCGACAACCTGACTAAGACAAATCAAGAGCATGAAAAAATTAGACAATTCCTCCATAGAAAGAGCCCGGCGCCCCGTCAGGGTGCTTCAGTTCGGCGAAGGGAACTTCCTGCGCGCTTTCGCCGACTGGATGATCGACATCGCAAACCGCAAGGGAGTGACAGACACCGATGTGGCTGTCGTCTCCCCCCGTTTTAAAGAGAACAGGGGTATAAAGACCCTTCAGAACCAGGACGGTCTTTACCATGTATGGCTCGAAGGGATCGACAACGGGCAGCCCCTCTCCCGGCCCCACCTCGTGGAATGTATAGCCGACGCCTTCTCACCCGCTGCCGACTTCAACAGATATGAGAGCCATATCCTCTCTCCCGACCTCAGATTCGTCATCTCCAACACCACAGAAGCCGGCATCCGCTATGAGGAGGATGACGTGATGAGTCCGACTCCCGCCACTTTCCCGGGAAAAGTGACCTCAATGCTCTACCGACGCTTCCGCCATTTCAACGGCGACCCTTCAAAAGGTCTGATATTCCTCTGCTGCGAACTGATAGAAGACAATGGCTCCACCCTGAAGGAATATGTGCTACGCCACGCCAAAGAAGCCGGACTCGCAGAAGGATTCTCCAATTGGGTGAAGGAAGCCAATATCTTCTGCGACACACTCGTAGACCGTATAGTGCCGGGATTCCCCTCCGACTCCATAACGGAGATAAAGGAGAAACTCGGATATGACGACGACATGGTGGTGAAAGGGGAGCTTTTTCACGTGTGGGCCATCGGCAGCGACCGTCATGACCAGGTACATAATGAATTCCCTCTCGATAAAGCCGGACTCAACGTTCTCTTCATGGACTCCATCAAGGCATTCCGCGATAAGAAAGTGCGCATACTCAACGGCTCGCACACGGGCATGGTGCCCATAGCCCTGCAGCTGGGATGCGAGACTGTGCTCGACGCATTCGGCCACCCGGCAGTCAACCGATTCATCAACACCATGATGACTCGCGAAGTGCTCCCCGTGATCGAAGGCGATCCCGAAGAACTTCGCCGCTTTGCCGACGGTATCCTCGAACGCTTCTACAATCCTTATATGCGCCACATGCTCAAGTCGATAGCCCTCAACTCACTCTCCAAATGGGAGGCCCGCAACTTCCCCACCGTGCGCGACCAATGGGAAAAGAACGGCACTCCGGCGGAATTCGAGATCTTCACTTTCGCTGCGCTCATGGCTCTCTACGCACCCTGCTCCTCATTTAGTCCGGACGATGATAAAGCACATCTCTCCAAAATAAGCGAAGCATGGCAGAAACATCCCGGCGACTATGCCACCATTGTCAAAGATATCACAGGCAGTGGAATATTCACTGTAGATTTCGAAAGCATTGTCCCGGGCTTCAGCGCCAAAGCCGGAGAATACCTCGGCATGATAATGGAGAACGGCATGGATAAAGCCCTTGGGAAGTTTCTCGGTAATCATGGAGAAAAGATATAAGCCATGAAAAGGATTCTGAAGATAAACGATGCCGACAATGTGGCCGTGGTTCTTGCCGACGGAGTGAAGGCTGGCGAAGTTTTCGAAGGAGTCACACTCCTTGCTGACGTACCCCGCGGACACAAGTTCGCGCTCACCCCCATAGCGCAGGGAGAGTGTGTCATAAAATACGGTTATCCCATAGGCCATGCCACCTCCCCTATCCGTGCCGGCGAATGGATCCACAGCCACAATCTCGCCACCTCACTCGGGGATGACCTTGAATACACTTACAATCCGGTTCAGGACGTAACACCCGACACCACAGAAAAAGAATGCCCCACTGTGGAGGGATACCTGCGTGCCGACGGCAGGATGGGTATTCGCAACGAGCTCTGGGTGATACCGACAGTAGGATGCGTCAACGGACAGGCTAACGCCATCGTGGAACGCCTGCGCCGGGAACTTCCCGCAGAGGGAATCGACGATATCCGTGCATTCACCCACAATTACGGCTGCTCCCAGCTTGGCACCGACCATGCCAACACTCGTGCCGCTCTCGCCGCCCTGGCATGCCATCCCAACGCGGGAGGTGTGCTCGTGCTCGGCCTCGGATGCGAGAACAACCAGATATCGGCACTCCGTGAGGCCATGAAAGAATATGATCCCGAAAGGGTAAGATTTCTTGTGGCGCAGGAGGTCGATGATGAGATTGAGGCAGGTGTCGAACTATGCCGAGAGCTCGCCGACAGGATGAAAAGAGACAGGAGGCAACCTCTACCTGTCAGCCTCCTTAAAATCGGTCTGAAATGCGGAGGCTCTGACGGTCTGTCAGGCATCACTGCCAACCCGCTTGTCGGAAGATTCTCCGACTGGCTGATATCGTGCGGAGGAACGACAGTGCTCACGGAAGTACCCGAGATGTTCGGCGCCGAGACAATCCTTATGGATCGCGCCACCGACAGGAACGTATTCGGCGGCATAGTCTCCCTGATAAATGATTTCAAGGACTATTTCCGCTCCTACGGACAGCCGATCTACGAAAACCCCTCCCCCGGCAACAAGGCTGGAGGTATAACCACCCTCGAGGAGAAATCGTTGGGATGCGTGCAGAAAGGGGGATCGGCGAAGGTCGTCGATGTTCTCCGGTATGCCTCAAAGGCATCAAAACCGGGTCTCAACCTCCTTCAGGCTCCCGGTAACGACCTCGTGGCAGCCACAGCCCTGGCACTGACTGGTTGTCAGATGGTGCTCTTCACCACCGGACGCGGCACACCGTTCGGCACATTCGTGCCTACGATGAAGATCTCTACCAACACCCAGCTTGCAGAACACAAACGCAACTGGATAGACTTCAACGCGGGAGAGATTGTCAACGACGAATCATGGCAATCAGCCCTGACACGCCTTATAGACAAGGTCGTGGCCACGGCTTCAGGCTCGTCTCTCCGCCATGAGACCGCCGGCGCCAAGGAGATCGCTATCTTCAAGACCGGCGTCACCCTCTGATTCCATATAACGCTCTATGACGAAACGCGGCCGGGAGAGTTCCTTTCCCGGCCGTGTTTCGTCATAGAGCGTTCCTCTCAATAAAATCCATAGATTGACGTTATTTAAATGAATTTCCAGAGTAAGCGGTCAATAAAAATCTGCAAACCGTAGCACAGATCTTTAACAATGGCCGCTTTTTAAAGCTGTTTATATACAACGATCTTTCATGAACGCAATAAATATCATCGCCTTAACGGCAGCCCTGGGAATCACATTCCCTGTCTGCGCGGCAAACGACAACAGAATACTCATCGACGGAGGCTGGCTCTTCACCCGGACTGACTCCGTTGATTTCCCAAAAACTGAACGCGACACAAAAGGTTGGCAGAAAATATCATTGCCCCACGACTGGAGCGTGCTCCACGACTTCAACGAGTCTGAACCCTCCGGCAACGACGGAGGCTATCTCCCTACGGGCAAAGGATGGTATCGCACGACTATCAATATTCCGGAGAAAATGGCCGGCAAACCATGCGATCTCTATTTCGAGGGCGTCTACATGGATAGCGAGGTATATCTCAACGGGGAAAAGATCGGCGGCCATCCCTACGGCTATTCATCTTTCCGATGTGAGGCCGGACCGCGGCTGAAAGCCGGAGAAAACACGCTCGCCGTGAAGGTCGACAATTCCCGGCAGAAGAATAGCCGATGGTACTCCGGCTCCGGCATCTACCGCCATGTCTGGCTTGAGCCCCACTCAGATATCTACGTGAAACCCTGGAGTCTGCACATCTCCACTCCCGTTGTCTCCCCCGCGAAAGCCGTGGCACGGATCAACTTCACCATCACCAACCCCAACGCCTCTCATCAGGATAAGCCGGTAAAGGTGCCTGTAGAGATCAGCATCAAAGGTATCAGCCCGGTGATCAACGACACTGTGAGGATACAGCCCGGAGAATCGCTCAAATACTGCAGCTATGAGCTGCCAGTCGTCAATCCGTCATTGTGGAGCACTGACAATCCCTCCCTCTACACGGCCAATATCACCCTCACCCTTCCGGATGGGACCCAAGAGAGTGAAACCGAGAAGTTTGGATTCCGCACCATAGAATACTCTGCCGACAAAGGATTCATGCTCAACGGCATCCCGATGAAGATCACCGGAGCCTGCGTGCACCACGACAACGGTATACTCGGAGCCGCATCTTATGACGACGCCGAGATCCGCAAGGCAAGACTGCTCAAGGAGGCCGGTTTCAACGCCGTGCGGACATCGCACAATCCTCCGGCTCCGGCTTTTCTCTCAGCCTGCGACAGCCTGGGACTCATGGTCATCGACGAGGCGTTCGACGGATGGAAACAACGTAAAAACCCATATGACTACGGTGAGAGGATCGATGACTGGTGGCAGTCAGACATTGCCGCTCTCGTAGAGCGCGACCGCAACCATCCGTCGGTGATAGCATGGAGCATCGGCAACGAGATCCTGGAGAGGAAATCGCCCGACGCCGTAGAGATGGCGCAGAAATTCGGAGATCTCTGCCGTAACCTCGACGGTTCGCGTCCCGTGACACAGGCATTAGCCTCGTGGGATCCGGATTGGGAGATCTATGATCCTCTGGCCTCACGCCATGAGATAGTGGGCTACAACTACATGATTCACAAGGCCGAGGGCGACCACAAAAGAGTGCCTTCACGAGTCATGTGGCAGACGGAGTCATATCCGCGCGATGCATTCGCCAACTGGGAGAAGGTCAACGACCTGCCATACGTGATCGGAGACTTCGTCTGGACAGGAATCGACTACATCGGCGAGTCAGGCATAGGACGCTACTGGTATACGGGAGATCCCGAAGGGGAACATTATCACCGTCCGCTCTGGCCCTGGCATAACTCCTATTGCGGCGATATCGACATAACGGGCACACGCAAACCCATCTCCCACTATCGCGAGATACTTTATTCACCCGTGGCTAAGATGCACATGGCAGTGCGTGAGCCGCAAGGCTACAAAGGGGAGATAAAGGAGGGACTATGGGCCGTCTATCCAACGAAAGATTCCTGGAACTGGCCTGGGCACGAGGGAAAACCCATAGAAGTAGAAATCTATTCCAATTATCCGGCCGTGGAATTGTTTCAGGATGGGAAATCGCTCGGGAAGAAAACCACCGACCGCGAACATGAATTCAAGGCTGTCTATACCCTCCACTACCGTCCTGGAGAAATCACGGCAGTGGCCATAGGCGACAACGGTCAGAAACTTGCGGAAGAGAAACTTGTCACAGCCGGGAAACCTTATGCAATAAGACTGTCAGCCGACAGGGACTCGCTCGGGAAATCATCGCAGTCATTGGCATACGTCTCCGCCGAGGTTATCGACAGGAAAGGGAACATAGTGGCCGATGCCGCCATTCCACTGTCATTCACCGTTGCCGGAGGCGCCGAGATCATAGCCACAGGTTCAGGCGATCCGAAAGATCCCAAAGGATACTTCCACAAGCAACGCGTCACATCCGACGGACGTGCACTCGCTGTCATAAAAGCCAAGGGCAATGGTACGCCTGCGAAGGTAAAAGTCACCGCGCGCGGACTCAAAGGCGCCACGCTGACTCTCTGACACTCAGATTCAAATCCCGGCGTCGCACTATCCGGGGGAAAGATGCGGCGCCGGTCTGCACCATATACGGACCGATTTATAACATCTTATATCCTAAAATTTTACAAATGCGTTTTTTTAAACTATCACTGCTTCTGCTCACACTGGTATCATGTTCCGATTCCAAGAATCTGGAGATTGATGACAACAGACAGAATCAGTGCACCCTTACATTCCGTGGACTATCATTTTCCGGTTCATCTTCATCAACAGAAAATATCGGAGAGGTGGCAGTATTCCAATTCACCGACGGACTGCTCTACAGGCATAACGCCATAACACCCGCCGACAACGGCAAGGCGGAGATATCCATAGTGGGAGACACACGTCTCTACTGTATATCAGGAGCCGGCCTCCAGGCTGACGACAATGTCACGGAAGAGGCTGATTTCAGCAAATCCATAATCGAAAGCCCTGATGGAGCCGCTTCAGCACCCGTATTTCTATCGGCGGTAACCGAAGTAAAAGCGGCAGGAAACACAAATCTCCAGACCCGCGCACAGCAGGCCACCCTGGAAATGAAGCGTGGTGTAGCCAGGATCGATCTCGACTCACACTTCGACAGCAAAGTACTTATCAACGAGATAACAGTGGAGAACGCGCCAGCCGCCACCTACGCTTTCATCGACAACGAGGATGCCACCGACCACACAATCAGCTATTCGAAGACATACTCTGAGCCATTCAACGGCATTGACGAGGGGGTCTTCCATTTATTCGGCAGCAGAAAACCTGTCAACATCACAGTCAGAGGCTCTTATGACGGAGTGCCTGTCAGGCTAAACGTGGAGATCCCTGCAGTGGAGCGCAACAGGATATACGTCGTGGAGATACTTAATGCCGGCGCCACCCTCGAGGGCATCTTCTCTGTGAAAGACTGGGAAGAGGGGGGATCAGTAACCGGGAAACCGGACACCTCCCGGAAAATTGCAATATCTGCCGAGAATTCAGTGCTTCCGGAGGGAGTCTCCTTAGACACAGAACGTAACCTCGTGAGCGTGCCGGCTTCAGGAGTTACAGATATGCGTCTTGCATTCGTGGCTGACACGGCCATAGACATAACCTCAACCGAGGGACTTCCGGAGGGTGGTTCCCTGGGTGACAGGGTAGTGTCAGAATCATCGCAAGGAATAGTGTCGGCATTCTCGGTAACCATTCCTGCCCAACGGAACGGGCGGCTCGGATACTCCATATTCGTGCATCTGAAAAACGCGCTTCTCGCCGGCAGTTATGACTACGTGGAGATTGCCGTGGCTCCCAGCGACCATCAGATAGAGACTGTCGAGATCGGGGGCAGTGTATGGATGGCGTTCAACTCCCGCACTCCGGATCTCGATGACCAGATATATCCTCTCGACGGCATATCGGTAGAGGATATGTACAGATTGAACTGGATAAACACTGTCGGCGGTCTTTACCAGTTCGGGCGCCAATACATGTATGTGCCGTGGCAAGGATACAATCCTTCCAACGACCTCGGATCACAGAAACAGGATATCCCCTGGCAGTCACCGACCCACATGCCTTGTCCGGAAGGATTCCGTATCCCGACACGCGCAGAATTTGAGTCGATGTTTCCCAAAGGCACCACTATTCCTGGCGAATACGTAGCCGGAAACGGTGAGCATATCACTGCCACACTCCACACTTCCGAAGGCCCGCTCATTACTCCATCCGGAGTGACAGGCACCCAGCGATATGTGAAATTCACATCTGCCGAGACAGGCCGCTACCTGATAATACCTCTCGCCGGAGGGAAAGGAGACAAGAGCACATCGAACAATCCGGGATTCGGACGACGCGCCGTGATATGGACAAACAGCAACCAGGGTTGCCCCGGTGGATACGCCCTCGCATACTGGATGAAATTCGAGGCAAACGATACTACGGTCATAACCGAGGAACGTCTGCAGATGGAGGGATTCGCATCCGTAAGATGCGTCAAGGCACAACAACCGTCAAAAGGAGAATAAGCCATGAGGATTATACAGAAAACAATACTGCTTCTGCTTTTGACCGCATTCATCACCGGATGCGCCTCGGATACGGACTCAGGCCTCGCTTTCCCGGATGAGGGGAATGCCGTGTTTCTTATCAGTACCGGAGGAAAGCCCGGCATCTCCGTAGGCACCCGAGGCGACTCGACAGAGATAAGACTCAATGAACTGACATATGTCATCGCCGACTCTCACGGCGACATCATTGATCCCCATAACTGCAGGCTGGCCCCCGATTTCTCCTCCCTGACAATAGAGGGTCTCGCCCACGGCGATTACACCATATCTTTCCTCGGCCATTCAGGAGAAGAGAACGGAGCTACGACCCTGGAGCCTGCGCACATCGGGGATGAGTGGCTCGGCAACACCGCGGAAGGATCACCGGCCGACGGTGAATACCTATTCGGCAGCGTGTCGTTCTCAATCGGCAAAGAGCAGAAACCGGTCACACAGGAAGTATGTCTGGAATTCTGTGTCGGAAAAGTGAATATCGACCTGAAGATGCAGTCCGACTATCAGTGGAGATTCATCAAATCCATAACCCTGACTCTTGACAACGGATCGGTAGTGCCGGCCGTGCTCAATGCCGACGGCACATTCTCCGGCGAGTCACATATAGAGGCTTATGATGTCACCGGCAGGCTCTCCTTCTGCTCGTTTCCGTCAGAAGCTCCGTTGTCAGGATTCGTGGATATCACCTCCCGAAGGTCTGACGGCACCGAGTTTTCCACACGCTACCGTTTTGAGGATTGCCTCATTGAAGCAGGGAAAATCTCGCACATCAACATAGAATACCGACATCCCGAAAGCGAAGACGGACGCATTTACGTACGAGAGGAAGACTTCGGCAAGTTCGACACCGACACTATGTTTCTCGCCGACGAACCTAAGGAGGTGTTCTACGATTCCAGGATACGCTCATTCAGAGTCAACGCACCGCTACAGGCTTATCTGACAGAAGACAGGGAGTTGGGAATCAGATTCTTTTCTCCGGTAGAGATAAAGAATGTGCGTATACTATGCCGTTTCGGCAAAGTTAGCCCGGAGTTTCTCGAAATAGCGCGGTTCGAATCTGTATATCCTTTCATGGAGGGTAAGTTCAAGTTGCCGGTAGTGGAACGCGACGCGACATTCACCGCTTCTGACGGCCGCAAGATAAGAATCCCCGCGCAAAAGGAACTTTCTCCCGACGACGTCACATTCCTCATAGAGTGTGACGATCCTTTCATGAAAAAGATATCGGAGATAGAATGCGCGTGGTATATACGGTTCTCAGGCTACAGCACTGACGCAGGACATGCATACTGGCGCCATATGACCCCTCTGCTCTGCCGCCACGGGGTTGCCCTGGCCCTTAACATGGCTTTTATGTTCGCCTCGGATGAATTCAACATCGAACTCGACAAATATGACGGCATACTTTACGACAACGGTAAGAATCCTATAAACCTCGACAGTCTCCGCGCAAGGATAAAGGCTCATGGAGGTCTTGTGCTTGGCAGAGTGGTCGGAGTCGGCGGTCTGGGTGGAGGTTCCACCTACGGACTGGCGGACTACTGCTACACAGGGGTCTATTTCGATCCGGATTACCCGAACGCCAATCCCCACAACTATGCCCGGCAGGCAATGTTTCATGAATACGGACATTGCCTGGGCTACAGCCATAGCAGCAACATGACCTACGGCGACAAATGGACCGTGCTTTGCGCAAATGTATTCGTCAGCCTAAGCCGGGAAGGGAAACTTCCGGTAAGCACCCGCAACATGGTGGAATCCCTGCCTATGTAATTACTGCCATACCGACAGCGGACAAACAAGATCATCCATATATCACGGATCTCACACCAAAAGGTGCGGCGACTGCCTCCAAGAGGCATGAGCCGCACCTTTTTTCGAATATAGGCAGGTCATATTTTCCAGGCAGGGTGTAAAATTCAGTCATTTTTCAGAGATTGCGGAAATTCGCGCTATTATTGAGAGACAAATGCTTGCGGATTAACGATAAAATGACAATCTTTGCAGAAGAAAGCGCTGTCGCACCCAAAGGCAGCCCACCCTGACAAGACCATGATACCGACAACCTCAAGACTGACACGATTCCTCTCTTCCATGCTTATGCTGGGGGCCCCGCTATTCCCATGTTGCGCCCAGGATTGGCCCGCACCCACTCCGGAAAGCCGCCCCGGCTCACGCTGGTGGTGGCTCGGAAGCGCGGTCGACGAGAAAAACCTCGCATACAATATCGCGGAATACGCACGCGCCGGCATCGGTTCCCTTGAGATCACCCCGATATATGGAGTGAAGGGGAACGAAAACAACGATATCTCATATCTCTCGCCGCGATGGATGGAGATGCTACGCGTATGTTATGCGGAAGCTGCCCGAAACGGTATACGGATAGAAATGAACAATGGCACGGGATGGCCCTTCGGTGGACCTGAGGTAACTCCGGCCACAGCCGCAAAGAAATCTGTATTCACCAAAGATCCGGCCACAGGAAAGACTAAACTCTCCATTACCGGCACCGGCCAGAAAGTGAAGCGGGCGGCACCCGGTGGAGAAGGCCTCGTGATTGACCATCTCGACAAGGACGTGGTGCTCGGATACCTCTCAAAATTCGACAAGGCCTTCGGCAGCACAGACACGCCCTATCCTCCTGTATTCTTCAATGACTCCTATGAGGTGTATGGCTCCGACTGGACCCCGACCCTGCTTGAGGAATTCCACCGACGCAGGCACTACAGGCTCGAAGACCACTTCGAGGAGTTTACCGACACGGCGAGAGGCGAGACAACCCGACGCATAGTCAGTGACTACCGCCAGACAATGTCGGAACTCCTGCTTGAGAATTTCCTTAAGCCATGGACTGAATGGGCACATTCCCACGGGTCGCTGACGCGCAACCAGGCCCACGGATCGCCCGCCAACCTGATTGATGCCTATGCCTGCGTCGATATCCCCGAATGCGAGGGATTCGGACTTTCGGATTTCGGGATAAAGGGACTCCGCAAAGATTCGATAAGCAAAAAGAACGATTCCGATCTGTCGATGCTCAAATATGCATCCTCAGCCGCCGACATAACAGGGAAGAGACTCGTGTCGTCGGAAACCTTCACGTGGCTCACCGACCATTTCCGCACATCCCTTTCCCAGTGTAAACCCGATATGGACCTGATGTTTATCGCGGGAGTCAACCATATGTTCTTCCACGGCACCCCCTACTCCCCGCGTGAGGCACAATGGCCCGGATGGCTATTCTACGCCAGTGTCAACATGTCGCCAACCAATACGATCTGGCGGGATGCCCCTGCTTTCTTCGACTACATCACCCGCTGCCAGTCGATGCTCCAGACAGGCAGCCCTGACAATGATTTCCTCCTATACCTGCCGATATACGATCTCTGGGACGAGCTGCCGGGAAGAATGGTGGCTTTCGGAATCCACCAGATGGACCGCTATGCTCCGAAATTCATCGCCACAGTAAACTCAATAATCTCGAATGGGTACAATGTGGACTATATCTCTGATGCCCTGCTTGAGGCCTCCGTGGGCAAAGACGGCGCGATAATGACTCCCGGAGGGACAATCTACTACGCCCTCGTGATTCCGGGGGTTAGGATCATGCCTGTGGAAACCCTGCGCAAGGCCCTGGATCTCGCAGCAGGAGGGGCAACCGTGGTATTTGTGGGATCGGTGCCTGACGATGTGCCAGGATTTCTTGATCATGACAAAAGACGGGAAACTCTCAAAAACCTGATATCCCAAACCCGTATCCCCGGCAGCGGAGAGGCATCGGTGGCCTACGGTAAAGGGAGGATAATCCTGGCGGATTCCTACGACAAGGCCCTGGCGATGACCGGTAAAGACAATGAACCCATGCGTCCGGAACTCGGATTGAGCTATCTGCGCCGCACAACCCCTGACGGACATCTCTATTTCATCTCCAATCTCCAGCCGGAAGATGTCGACGCCTACGTGACAATCGCGTGTCCCGGCACAGACAATTTGCTTCTCGACCCCATGACCGGGAAGAGAGGCCGGATAACGCTTCGCGGGAAAGGAGACAAGAGACAGGCACGTCTGCAGCTGAAATCCGGAGAGAGCGTATTTCTCCAGACTTTCGACCATCCTCTCGACCGCGACGACATACCCGAATGGAAATACCCGACTGAGATGCCCGGAGCCACACTTCTCGACAGGGGATGGACCCTCTCCTTTCCGCAGAGCGATCCGGCTATTGCTGGATCATTCGATATCGGCTCTACCCGCTCCTGGACAACCCTCGACCTGCCGGAAGCTTCCACAAATGCTGGTACCGGACTCTATTCCACGACTTTTGAACTGCCCCACACCGATTGTGATGACTGGATACTTGATCTCGGAGACGTGCGTGAAAGCGCACGCGTCAGGGTCAATGGCAAAGAGGTGGCAACACTATGGGCGGTGCCGTTCCGCACCCCTATAGGCGAGTATCTGCGTCCGGGAAGCAACACTCTGGAGGTGGAGGTTACCAATCTTCCGGCCAACAGGATCTCTCAGATGGACCGTGAGGGGAAGGAATGGCGTATATTCAAAGACGCCAACATCGCACGTCTCGGACGGTATAAAGGAGATTTCAGCTCATGGACTCCCGTGCCCTCAGGGCTCAACAGCGACGTAAAGCTTATCCCCGTCAGCTATTCCACCCATTAACCCCACCCCCTCCTCAACCCCAAACCCCAAACCCCAAACCCCAAACCCTCAACCATAAACCATAAACCCTCAACTATAAACCCTCAACCATAAACCATAAACCCTCAATTATAAACCATAAACCCTCAACCATAAACCCTCAACTATAAACCATAAACCCTCAACCCTAAATGACCAGACTCAAAACCATAGCCTCTCTCCTCTTAATCACCCTATCGGTTAGCGCCAAAGACTACGTCATAACCGATTATGGCGTCAGAAACGACTCTACACGGCTCCAGACAGAAGCAATCCAGAAAATCATTGACAAGGCTTCGCTGGAAGGTGGCGGCAAGATCGTAGTGCCTCAAGGCACATTCCTCACAGGAGCCCTTTTCTTCAAGCCCGGCACCACACTGTCGCTTGAGCAAGGAGCGGTACTCAAAGGGTCGGACAATATCGACCATTATCCTCTCAGGCCCTCAAGGATGGAGGGACACAACCTCTATTATTATCCTGCCCTGATCAACGCTTATCATGTATACGGCTTCACGATCGAGGGCCCCGGCACACTCAATGGCAACGGACGCAAGTTCTGGCGAGAATTCTGGGAACGCCGCGCACAGGCCCGCAAAGAGGGACGTGAATGCACCAACCTCGAGGTGCACCGTCCGCGTCTCATGTTCATATGGGGATGTGACGGCGTGAAAATCAGCGGCGTGAAATTTATTAATTCCGGTTTCTGGACTACGCATTTCTATCAGTGCGACGATCTGCTGATAGAAGACTGCGAAATGCGCACCCCGCCCCGTCCGACAAGATGCCCCAGCACCGATGCCGTAGACCTCGACGTATGCCGACGGGTGACAATAAGAGGATGCTATTTCTCGACTGACGACGACGGCGTCTGCATAAAGGGTGGGAAAGGGACCTTCGCCCAGAAAGGGCGTGAGAACGGAAGCGTGGAGGATGTGCTTGTGGAGGGTTGCACGTTCGGCCCAAACCTACATGGAATCCTGACAATGGGAAGCGAGTGCATACATGCCCGCAACATTACGTTGCGCGACTGCAAGGTAGAGACCGGATGCACGATATTGCGCCTGAAGATGCGCCCCGACACCTATCAGATATATGAGAACATAACAATCGACGGCGTGACCGGCAAATGCGGCTCAGTGATAGAGATGAAACCCTGGGCGCAGTTCTTCAATCTCGAGGGGGACGGAGAGAAACCGTTCGGTACTGTACGCGACATCACGGTCAGAAACGTCGACGTGAAGTGCAAATCATTCGGAATTATGGAGGGGAACCCCGACGACAGGGTCAGCTCCATAACTTTCAGCAACGTTCATGTACAGGCAGACTCCGACACATTCCGCGACGCCTATCAAGAAGAGACACGCATGGAGAATGTCACAATCAATGGGAAACCAATCAAATATAAAGATTGATATGAAAAGAATCACAACCGTCGCGATCGTACTTCTTACAGCGGCGATATGGCTGCCCGTGTCAGCGGCGAGCATTGATAAACTGCCTCCCCGGAAGGAAATAATGAAGACTCTCGTAAAGGTCAACGATCATTACATCAAGCAGCATCCCGACCCGCTTAAACCGATTCCTTATCCGTCGAGAAAAAAGGAATACGAAGCCAACATATGGACACGGGGAGTATATTTCGAAGGACTCATGGCTCTTCACTCTATCTTCCCGGCCAACCGCTACCTGGACTATGCAACCCGATGGGCCGAGGGATTCAAGTGGGGAATGCGCCGCGACGACACCACAACACGGAATGCCGACAACTACTGCTGCGCGCAGACATATATCGACCTATACCGCCTCACTCCGGAACCGAGGCGCCTCACGAAGACCCGCGCCCTCGCCAACATGATCGCCAGCACTCCCCAGGTGGACGACTGGACATGGATCGACGCCATTCAGATGGGACTCCCGGTGCTCGTGAAGATGACCGTCGAGACAGGCGATCAGCGTTATGCCGAGAAAGGATGGGAAATGTATGAATGGAGCCGCGACTCCCTCGCGGGCGGCCTGTTCAACAAGAAGGAGGGACTCTGGTGGCGCGACAAAGATTTCGTACCCCCCTATAAGTCGCCCGGAGGAAGCAACTGCTACTGGTCAAGAGGCAACGGATGGGTAGTGGCCGCTCTTGTGAAGGCGCTCGACGAACTCCCGGCCGCCGCTCCCCACCGCGATATCTATGAAAAAGACCTCGTGGCAATGTGTGAGGCTCTCGCGAACTGCCAGAGAGAGGATGGTTTCTGGAACGTAGACCTCCTTGATCCCACCAATTTCGGAGGGAAAGAGCTCACAGGTACCGCGCTTTTCGTCTACGGCATGGCCTGGGGTGTGCGCAACGGCCTCCTCGACCGCGAGAAGTATATGCCGGTGATCACAAAGGCCTGGAACGCCATGGTGGGAGACGCCGTGCATGAGGACGGAAGACTCGGATACGTGCAAGGCACAGGCAAGGAACCTAAAGACGGACAGCCGGTGACATTCGACTCCGTGCCCGATTTCGATGATTTCGGCACAGGATGCTTCCTGCTCGCCGGATCGGAAGTCTACAGACTCTGACATCACCTCATACCCCCGGACTACCACATGAAAAAGATCATTCTTCTAACATTCCTTCTCTCCCCTCTCCTTCTCTTCGCCGACGGCTGGCAAACCCTCTATCCTGACATAGAGCGTGCCATACGCCGACCGGTCTTCCCTGACAGGGAATTCAGGATAACCGATTTCGGGGCACGCTCCGGGGCTACGGCTGCAAAAAACCGGAAAGCCATCGAAAGAGCCATCGAGAAATGTTCTGCCAAAGGTGGAGGCCGCGTTGTGGTGCCCGAGGGAGTCTGGCACACAGGGGCTATCCGGCTCAGGAGCGGAGTGAACCTCGTGGTGGAGAAAGGGGCCGTGCTGAAGTTTGTATTCCAGCCGGAACTCTATCCTGTCGTTCCCACCCGCTGGGAAGGACTCGACTGCCGCAATCTCTCCCCCTGCATCTACGCCTATAAAGAGAAAGACGTGGCCCTGACAGGAGAGGGATCGGTGGATGGAGGGGGCTCAAACGAGACATGGTGGAAATGGTGTGGCGCTCCGAGATACGGCTGGAAAGAGGGGATCGTGAGCCAGCGCAACGGATCCCGCGCCCGTCTTCTCCGAATGGCTGAGGAGAGCGTGGATCCGCAAGAGAGGACCTTCGGCCCCGAAGACGGACTGCGTCCGCAGCTCGTCAACTTCAACCAATGTGATGGCGTGCTTGTTGAGGATGTCACGCTCCTCGACTCCCCTTTCTGGGTGATCCATCCCCTTCTCTCGAGTAATGTCACGATAAGGGGCGTCACTATCAACAACGACGGTCCCAACGGCGACGGGTGCGATCCGGAATCGTGCGACGGAGTGCTGATCGAGAACTGTTTCTTCAACACCGGCGACGACTGCATCGCCATCAAGAGTGGGCGCAACAACGACGGGCGTCGGTGGAACCGTCCGAGCCAGAACATCATAATACGCGGATGCGAGATGCGCAACGGCCACGGCGGTGTGGTGATTGGAAGCGAGATCTCGGGAGGATGCCGCAACGTTTTCGCCGAGAACAATGTCATGGATAGCCCCGATCTCGACCGCGTGGTCAGGATAAAGACCAATACCTGCCGTGGAGGAGTGATCGAGAACATTTATGTCCGAAACACCCGCGTCGGCCAATGCCGCGAATCGGTGCTCAAGATAAACCTCGACTACGAACGCAATGAAATCTGCTGCCGCGGATTCATACCCATGGTGCGCAACGTGAACCTTGACAACGTAAACTGTGACAAAAGCCGCTATGGAGTGCAGATAATAGCCCTCGACACAGTCGTGGCAGTAAGCGATATCAACGTCAGGAACTGTCGCTTCGACGGTGTGGCCGACGGTAATCGTATCACCGGCAAGACAGCCCGGGTGAATCTCGACAATTGCCTCGTCAACGGCAGTCTTTCCCTGATGACACCCCCTTTCGGCCGCTACAGCGAATGGATGACGGCCTCCGAGATGCGCCGCACTCCGAGGTCGTATCTCCTCGACTTCTCGAAGAAGCCGAAGTGGAGCTATGTGATGGGGATTGAGCTGGGAGCGATGCTCGACACGTATCTTCGTTACGGCGACCGCAGGATACTTGACTACTGCAGGGAATATACCGACACGATGATCAATGCCGACGGGTCCATACGCGGCTACTGTCTGAAAGATTACAACCTCGACAACGTGCGCACCGGCCATTTCGTGGCGAAAATGTATCAGGTGACACCTGAAGAGAAAATACGCAAGGCCCTCCTCACCCTCATGCGCCAGATGCGCGAACAGCCACGCACTGAGGAGGGGGTATACTGGCATAAGGCCATCTACGCCTGGCAGGTGTGGCTCGACGGGATCTTCATGGGTCTTCCGGTCTCGACACTCACGGCAGGGATGCTATCCGATGCCGCTGAGCGCGACAGGATCTATGATGATGCCATCGACCAGGTCATCAAGACCTACCGCCACACGCTCGATACAGCCACCGGGCTCAACCGCCATGCCTGGGACGAGACACGGACAATGTTCTGGGCCGATCCTGCCACAGGACTGTCGCAGCATTGCTGGGGCCGCGCCCAGGGATGGTTTGCGATGGCACTCGTGGAACTGCTCGACAATCTCCCGGCAGACCATCCGAGGCGCGAAGAAGTGGTGGAACTGCTCGACGGAGTGCTCGGCAGCGTGATGCGCTGGCAGGACAGCGGCTCGGGAGTGTGGTGGCAGGTGATGGACGCACCCGGACGCGAAGGCAATTATCTTGAGGCCACCGCGTCGTCGATGTTCGCTTACGCCCTGCTCAAGGCCTACAGCAAAGGCTACAGCGACGCTTCGCGCCGCGACGCCGGCATCCGCGCATTCAGAGGGATAGTGAGGAATTTCATAAAGGTCAATCCCGATTCCACACTCTCACTCACCGGGTGCTGCTCTGTGGCGGGTCTCGGTCCGGGGGTAAGCGAGGCTGTGCTCAAAGCTGCTCCCCACGTGAAGGAGAACCGGCGCCGCGACGGGTCATACGCATATTATCTGAGCGAGCCTGTGCGCGACAACGATGCCAAGGGTATCGGTCCGTTCATATGGGCGGCTTTGGAGATGGAGAGGCTCGGCTACGACATAGCACGCGTCGGGCAGCCTATCGACCGGCACGCGCTGACAGCTCGCAACAATCCGGTAGTGGAACGCTTCGACACTCTCGCATCCCTTTCCGTTGGCAACGGCCGTTTTGCCGCGACAGTCGATTTCACCGGCCTCCAGTCATTTCCGCGCGAATACAGCCGAGGCATACCTCTCTGCACCATGTCAGACTGGGGATGGCATTCATTTCCTGACAACGAGGGACTCGCACATGCGGAGACTCTGCGCACCATGAACCTGGGGCACGGACATGAGGAAACGTATGCGGTGGAATATAAGGACAGTAGCCGCAACGCCCGGGCCACAAGCTATTTCCGAGTGAATCCCCATCGTCTCAACCTCGGGCATGTAGGGCTGAGGATAAGGCTTTCCGACGGTTCTCCAATGGGCCCCGGAGATGCGGAGGATATCCGGCAGGAACTCAGTCTCTGGGACGGGAAGATCGAGTCATCCTTTTTCACGGAAGGGGAGAAAACAGAGGTCACCACAGCCTGCACGCCCGACCGCGAGTGCCTGTTCACCCGTGTGAAATCAGATCTCCTTGCCGACGGGCGCGCATCCGTAGCCATCACTTTCCCCTATCCCACGGGAATGCATGCCGACGATGCTTCCGATTATTCATCACCCTCACTCCACGAATCGCGCATCGTCGGGCGCGACGCGCACAGGGCCGTGATAGAGCGGAGGATCGACTCCACACTCTATTACGCTCTTGTGGAATGGGAAGGGGAGGCTGTCCTGAAAGAGACAGGAGCACACTGTTTTGAGCTCTCGACTCCGGGAAATGCACTGTGCGCGGCCGTGACTTATTCACCCTCCGTCCCCGGCCCGGCATCAGAATTCTCCTTCGACCAGGCGCTCAAGGCCACTATGCGCCACTGGCCGTCGTTCTGGAGCAAAGGCGCGACCGTGGATTTCTCCGCATGCACAGATCCGCGCGCACGCGAGCTCGAACGCAGTCGTGCTCTCGCAATATCTGACGGTCATCAACTGCGCCTCATCCGTGCCGCCGCAGGAGACGGGGCTGACCTACAACTCCTGGTACGGACGCCCGCATCTGGAGATGACATGGTGGCATACGGTGCATTTCTCGCTGTGGAACCGTCCGGAGAAGCTTCGCGACGTGCTCGGCTGGTATGCCTCCGAAGCGGCTCCCAAAGCCCGGGAGATAGCTGCCAGGCAAGGCTTCAAAGGTGTAAGATGGATGAAGATGACCGATCCGCAGGCCGGAGAGGCCCCGTCAAACACCGGTTCGTTCCTCATCTGGCAGCAGCCTCACTTCATATATATGGCCGAGGAAGCCTACCGCGCCGATCCCTCGGAAGAGACTCTCAGGAGATACGCACCTCTTGTGGAGGCGACCGCCGAATTCATGGCCGACTATGCCATGGCATGCGCCCCCGCCGATCCGGAGAGGCCCATAAAACTCTTCGGGCAGACTGCCATGCAGGAGTCGATGAGCAAGGATTTCTCCCTCAACCATCCTTTCGAACTCGCCTACTGGCGCTATGGCCTGGCCAAGGCGCAGCAATGGCTCGAACGGTGCGGCCGTCAACGCGACCCCCTCTGCGACAGCGTTATCAATCGCCTATCCCCACTCCCGGAGAATGAGGGATTATATGTGGCCGGCGAGCCCGTCATGGCTTTCGACGGCACATCAAGTGCGGGGGGTATGTTCGACCCGTACGCCACCCCTGACCAGAAGGGCTCACCCCGTATCTCGGAGGAGGATTTCATGAAAAAATCGCACAGCGATCATCCTGCAGTGCTCGGGGCATGCGGACTGCTCCCTGATATGGGTCACTACGACGCCGCGAAAATGCGGCGGACACTCACTCACGTGACCGACAGCTGGAACTGGCCGACGACCTGGGGCTGGGACTACGGCATGATTGCCATGTGCGCGGCCCGGCTCGGCGAGAGGGAAAAGGCGGTTGACGCCCTTTTGACCGGAAAGGGGAAGAACACATATCTCATCAGCGGCCACAACTTCCAGGAACCGAAACGTCTGCGCCTGTATCTTCCCGGCAACGGCAGTCTTCTCGATGCCGTGGCCATGATGTGCGCCGGATGGGACGGCTGTCCGGAGCCTCTCAATCCCGGTTTCCCCTCCGAAGGGTGGGATGTGCGCTGGGAAGGTCTGCGCCGCATGCAGTAATGGCAGGATTTTCATTACCCGACCGCAATTTTAACTATTTTAATTAACAATAGTTACATTGCTGAATATCTTATGATTGCAAAGATATTATGTTTTAAAACATATTTTTGCAACATATTTTTAATATCATTTTAGCACTTTTCGACCTCCTCCGACGTTATATCAATGAAACGTGAGAGCTGAAGAGTCAGCCTCCGCAAGGTAAAAAAGATTCGGAACCGGCACTCCGGTCGCTTCTTTTCACAGAGGTCAGGATCCAGGTTCCATTAGGTTTAATCAGAGCCGTTCCGGCCATCAGGTATCCACTTAACCCAAACAATTCAATTACTCCCCGGGCGGCTCACAAATTATTGTTATTATGAGCAGAATGATCAAAACTTTCAGAACAGACATGCGTAGATTGTTCAAGGCGGTAGGCCGCAGCCAGTCGATGAGAATCACAGGCGATTGCACCCCTGTCAATCAGTTCTGACGCAGTCAGTCCTCCCCGCGCCCGGCGCAGGGATTACAAATACCACCCCCGGCTCGCCGCCGGGGGTTTCTTTTTATCATAACTGGAGTTTCTCTATCAGCAGCATGGTCATGACCCCTGCGATCAAGGCATAGGTAGCCGGCTTCTCGAAACCGTGGGCGTGCGTCTCGGGGATCATCTCGTCGCTGATCACATATAGCATGGCTCCCCCGGCCATGCCGAGAAGTGCCGGCAGCAGAAGCGCGGAGATATCGCCAAGGAAATAGCCTGCGAAAACTCCGGCAACCTCGAGGGCAGCCACTGATAAGGAGGTAACCAGTATTCTCCCCGCCTTCACCCCTATAACGATCAGCGGAGTCACCACTACCATCCCCTCCGGGATGTTCTGCAACGCTATGGCCAGGGCGAGCGTATAGGAGGTTCCGGAGTCGGTGCCGTCGATAGATATGCCCGTGGCCACACCTTCCGGAAATTTATGTAGGGCTATGGCGAGCACGAAGAGCAGCACGCGGTTGGCCGACAATCGGTCGGGATGATGCTCCGTCTCGGCGACTCCGCTGAGGCGGTGGAGATGGGGAGTCACGTAGTCGAGGCCCGCGATAAGCGCGGCACCCGCCACGACGCCGATAAGCGGCTGCCAGCACTGCGAAAGGGGCACCATCTCCACCGACGGCATGATAAGGCACACCAGAGAGGCCGCGAGCATCATGCCCGCGCAATAACCGAGAAATATATCGTTCCAACGGTGGGGAATCCTCCTCACCACAGCGCCTATGCCCGAACCCAAAAGCGACGAAAGGCCAAGTCCGGCGGCGCATACAAGCACATCTGTCATCATATCGGGAAAACAACCTCCGCAATCAAAAGTTAATTCTCAGCCGGTTTTTCGTAGCCGATATGATAATGATAAAAAATAACGGGCTCAGTGAGTCAGGATCTTAAAAATATCGCTAAATTTGCACATCAATTTTTATACACCATGCAACCAAAACGCTGCTTCTGGGCAAAGCCCGGAAATCCGCTCTATATAAGATATCACGACGAAGAGTGGGGCCGCCCCGTGCACGATGACCGTCATCTTCTCGAAATGCTTATCCTGGAAAGCTTCCAGGCAGGCCTCACCTGGGAATGCGTCCTCAACAAACGGGAAGCTTTCCGCGAAGCATTCCGAGGTTTTGACCGAGACAGCATAATCGCTTTCGACGACTCCGACATAGAACGGCTCATGGGCAATCCATCCATAATCCGCAACAGAGCCAAGATTCGTGCGGCAATCGCCAACACCCGTGTTTTCAAAGAGATCCAAAGTGAATACGGATCGTTTGACGCCTATCTCGCCACATTCTGCCCCGACGCACCGCTACGCGACCACACATCCACTGTCTCCCCATGGTCTGACGCCATCTCGGCCGACCTGCGCCGCCGCGGAATGAAATTCCTGGGCTCCACAATCATCCACGCCTTCCTCCAGGCTATAGGGATCATCGATGCCCACGAACCATCCTGCTTCCTGCACCATAACAGCAAATGACCGACCATCCGCAATCAAAACCATAATTCCGCGGACAATGAAAAACGGAAAACCCGTTCATTCGCTTCCCTAATACCGGCTATTAGAAAAATCCATAAAAAACGCCCCATCCGGCCTCCCCGGTTTTGTTACTTTGCAGTGTGAATATAAAACAAAACCGATTATGGACACTCCTTTGTTTACCTGGGGCTGCATAGTGGCCCTCCTCGCGATAATAATCATCGCCCGCGTCGTAGCTGGCGGCATCAATCATTATGAGGGCGCGAAACGTTGTAAGAAAAGCCACCGTTTCATAGAGATCGGAACAGAGTCGGAGGAATTCTACGCCCCCGGCGACCGCCTCTGCGCCGACGATGACATAGAATGATCCCCCTCCGCCCTACCCAAGGTTATCATATGGAAAGATATCGCGACACGGCGTCAGCCGCCCCCACCCCCTCCCCGCTTCGGGAGAAGACCTCCACCCCCTCGGAGAAAGAGGTCTGCCTTTTCCTTGCAGAATACGGCGCATGGCTCCTCGGATGCGGCGCCACATGCATCCGTCTCGAAAAAAACGTGCAACGCATGGCCGAGACCTATGGCAAAAAGGTGGAGCTCACCATCACTCCCCGCCACATCCACGTCTCGGTGCTCGACGTACTCAACTCAGAGACCGTCACCACCATCGCCTCCGTGAAAGCCATACCCGTCAGCTTCAACCTCAACACCCTCCTCAGCCAGCTGAGCTGGGAGGTAGCCGACCGGCGTCTTGGATTCGATGCCGCCAGGGAGCGGTTTCACAGCATAATCCACAGCGACTCACAGAGCCGCTGGACTGTGCTTCTGCTCGTGACGCTCGCCAACGCCTCCTTCTGCCGCCTCTTCGGCGGCGATCTCTGGGCCATGGCCATAGTGGGGATCGCCACCCTCGCGGGCTACTATCTGAAACAGGTGCTGTTGGCCAATAAAGTCGATATCCGCGTCGTGGTGCTCGCATGTGCCTTCGTCTCATCAGTGCTCGGAGCCTCGTGCCAGCTCTTCTCACTCGGCGACACCCCGGCCGTGGCCACAGCCACCAGCATACTATATCTCGTGCCCGGCATCCCTTTCCTCAACTCCTTCAGCGACATGCTCTACCGCTATTATATATGCTCCTTCAGCCGATTCATGGACGCCGTGGTGCTGACAGCCTCTCTCTCCATAGGGCTCTGCGCCGGCATGGCGCTGATGAAAGTGGGCATGTTCTGAATAATTCCCGGATCTCACAGACAGTTTAACAATGGACACGCATATTCTACTCGACGCATTGTTTTCAGCGATAGCCGCTATCGGCTTCGCGGCCATTAGCCGCATCCCTCGCAGGGCCTATTTCTATTGCGGCGTCATAGCCGCCCTCGGCCACTCCCTCCGCTTCCTGCTGATGGATCCGCAGGGACTCCATATGCACATATTCCTCGCCACCTTCATCGCCTCCTTCTTCATCGGCCTTCTCGCCGTCTTCCTCTCCCCGCTGGCAAAAACCCCGGCCGAGGCCTGCTTCTTCCCCTCGCTGCTCCCGATGATACCAGGCATCTACGCCTACAAGACCTTCGGCGGATTGGCAATGTGCATACTGACCGACAGTCAGGACGCCTATAACTACTACTTCTATCAGTTCACCCAAAACGGCTTCATCTGCATCTCCATCCTCCTGGGCATGGTAGTGGGCGCCACCCTCCCCATCTTCATCTTCAAGAAAATCTCTTTCCAGGCCACAAGGTGAGATAAAGGTTAAAGAATCATGGTTAAAGATTAAAGAATCAAAGTTAAAGGTTAATGAGTCAAGGTTATAGGTTAAAGAATCACGGTTAAAGGTTAATGAGTCAAGGTTAAAGGGCTATGCGCAGGACACATAGCTGCAAGGGGGAAAGGTAAAAGGTAAGTGCACAAATACGCGACCTATAGGACTGCGGTGCAGCATTTATCTATTTAAAAATTGCAGTTAGCAATTCAAATAAAAAATACTGATTTCCAATTCACATTTTTTTATTGCAGCAGACTGACGTATACGGTTGTCGAACGGACAGGAATAGACAACTGGGAATGGAGACATGGAGGGAAAGGGGAATGAGAAAAAAGGGGTCGGGTGAGGATTTCTCAAAAAAAACCTGTAATTTTGCGGAGGCAGCTACTGAAAAAAGAATTCGCAATGGAATTACGTCAGCTAAGATATTTCGTGGGGGTGGCGGAAGCCCTCAGTTTCTCTGAGGCCGCGAAGTCGCTCTGCGTCACGCAGAGCACTCTCTCCCAGCAGATAAAGCAGCTGGAGGGGGAGCTTGGCACCCCTCTGCTTGTGCGCACGAGCCACAGCGTAGACCTCACGGAGCCGGGCAAGGAACTCCTCCCCTATGCCAAGAAGACCATCTACGAGGCCGACATGTGCGTGGAAAGGATAGCCGACCTCAATAATCTTTCCGTAGGATCGCTCAACATCGGCGTTACCTATTCCTTCAGCCCCATCCTCACCGAGACCCTCATCTCTTTCATGAAGATGTATCCGAAAGTGCGCCTAAACATCTTCTACAAACCGATGGCCGAACTGATGGATCTTCTCCGTGAGCGAGAGGTGGACTTCGTACTGGCGTTCAAGCCTACCCACACAGTGGAGGGTGTGGAGTCGCACATCCTCTTCCAGAACAATCTCTCGGCAATCGTCAACACCTACCATTCGCTGGCTGAGTTGGAGAAAGTGTCCCTCTCCGAGCTCTCGCGATTCGATCTCGCGTTACCCTCCAAGGGACTGCAGGCGAGAAACGCTTTCGAGACCCTGCGCCGTCCCGACGACAACTTCAGGGTAAGAATAGAGCTCAATGAAGTCAATATCCTCCTGAAGCTCATCCGCCAGACACAGTTTGTCACAGTCCTCGCCGAGGCCTCCATCCATGATGAGCCAGGAGTCAAAGCCATACCTCTCGATATCCCCGACAACGAAATGGCCGGATGCGTACACATCCTCAAGGATTCCTACCGCAAACGCTCCATGAAAGAATTCATACGCATGCTCAGCGAGTCGCTCGCGGTAAAGGAGCGGCAGAACGCCTGGATATGATCTCCACAGCGCCCCCAAAACCAACACATTGACACCAAGGTAAACTTCATGGCTAATTCAACCGATAAAAAATCGTCATCGCGCGTGATAATGGTGACCGGGGGTCAGCGCAGCGGCAAGAGCGTATTCGCCGAAAACCTGGCCCTGTCACTTTCGGAGCGCCCCGTCTATATCGCCACGGCCCGCATATTCGACGAGGAAATGCGCCGCCGGGTGGAGATACATCGCGAACGCCGCCGCAATAGATGGCGCGACGTGGAAGCTCCCCTCTATCCTGCCGCCACAGAGTTAGCCTACGGAGAAGTGGTGCTTATCGACTGCCTGACCCTCTGGGCCACCAACTGGTTTTTCGAGTCGGGAGAAGACAGCGGCGCCGCACTCCGGGAAATCAAGCGGCAGATCGACACACTGCGCACCCGACCGGCAACCTTCATCATCGTCACCAATGAGGTGGGACTCGGAGGAGTGAGTCCTAACGCGATGCAACGGAAGTTTGCCGACCTCCAGGGCACTCTCAACCAGTATCTCGCCACCCTGGCCGATGAAGTCTACCTGGTGATATCCGGAATACCCGTAAAAATCAAACCTCAGTCATGATACAGTTTCACATAAAAAGCCCTGACCGGACAATAGAGCCGGCCATAAGGGAAAAAATCGACAATCTCACCAAACCGAAAGGTTCACTCGGACGCCTTGAGGAACTCGCCACCAAGATCTGCCTCATACAGCAGACCCTGACCCCGGAGCTAAGGCGACCGCACAACGTGCTTTTCGCCGCCGACCACGGCATCCTCGAAGAGGGGGTAAGCGTATCGCCCAAGGAGGTGACATGGCAGCAGCTCAGCCATTTCTCGAAAGGGGGAGCCGGCATAAACTTCCTCTGCGACCAGCATGGATTCCGGCTCGTGCTCGTCGATGCGGGAGTGGACTACGACATTCCGCACGGACACGGCATCATCGACATGAAGGTCAGGAAAGGCACGCGCAATTTCCTGCACGAGGGGGCGATGACGGAGGAGGAGTTTGACACATGCCTCGAGCGTGGAGCCGAGGTAGTAGCCGACATAGCCACGGCCACAGGATGCAACATAATCAGCTTCGGCGAGATGGGGAGCGGCAACACATCCCCCTCGGCCATGTGGATGCACCTATTCACAGGCATCGACCTCAGGAAATGTATCGGAGCGGGCGCAGGACTCGACAACGACGGCATACGCCATAAATACGACGTGCTCCGCAAAGCGCTTGAGAATTACGCCGGGGCAGACACCGACAAAGCGAAGATGGCATGGTTCGGCGGCTACGAGATGGCCATGGCTGTGGGAGGAATGCTCAAGGCAGCCGAATTCGGCATGACCGTGATCGTAGACGGCTTCATCATGACAAGCGTGATTCTGGCGGCCTCGCGTCTATATCCGGAAGTCATGGACTATGCCATATTCGGCCACCAGGGCGACGAGAGCGGACATAAACTGATGCTCGAAGCGATGGGAGCCCGGGCGCTACTCCATCTGGACCTCAGGCTCGGCGAGGGCTCGGGGGCAGTGTGCGCCTATCCCATAATAGAGTCGGCCATCAGGATGATCAACCATATGGACAGCTTCCAGTCGGTCAACGTAACCAAGTATTTCTGATGAGACGCATAGCCGCAGCCCTCACACTCTTCACCCGCATCCCGGTGTGGAGATGGACTGACATCCCCGCCGCAGCCTATTCGTCGGCAGTAGTGTTCTGGCCTTTGACCGGATGGATCACGGGGGGAGTGGCAGCCCTGACGGTATGGCTGCTGTCAATGGTCATGCCCTTGGCTCCCGCGGTGGCATGCGCGCTCGTGGCGCGACTGCTTCTCACGGGGGCCCTTCATGAGGATGGTCTGGCGGATTTCTGCGACGGCTTCGGAGGGGGCCGCGACAAAGAGGGGATTCTGCGGATCATGAAAGATTCACATATCGGCACCTATGGCGTGATCGGGCTCATATGCTGGTTTCTGCTTGTCTGGTCACTCCTCTCCTCCCTCTCCGCAGATCTGGCGGCTCTGGCGCTCCTCGCGGCCGATCCTATGGCCAAATGTTGTGCCTCACAGCTCACCAACCTTCTTCCCTACGCCCGTCCGGAGGGAGCGAAAAACAAGATCTCCTATTCACGCATGAGCGTAGGCGACTACCTCTTCAATGTAATGTACGGCATTCTTCCGATCGTCCCGCTCCTTCTCGTCGCCCCACTGACGATATGCGCCGTGGTCTTCCCCATAGCGGCAATGGCTCTTATGATCAGGATGATGCGGCGACGAATCGGCGGCTATACCGGCGACTGCTGCGGAGCCACGTTCCTTGTCTGTGAGGCGACAATGCTCGTCGGGATCATCATATTGGTAAACCTATGAGACTCGTCCTGATACGTCATACATCAGTGGCTGTTCCCCGTGGAGTCTGCTACGGCCAGACCGATGTTCCCCTGGCCGCAAGCTTCGTCGAGGAGGCCGCGACGGTAAAGGAGGGTCTGGCCGGCTATACATTCGACCGCGTATACTGCAGTCCGCTATCCCGCTGCGTCAGGCTCGCTGAATATTGCGGCTATCCCGATGCCGTGAGAGACGACCGACTTAAAGAGATATGCTTCGGCGACTGGGAGATGCGGGCCTACGACGACATTCAGGGCCCCGAGTTGCAACGATGGTTTGACGACTACATCAACGTGGCGCCTCCGGGAGGGGAATCAGTGATCGACCAGCAGCGCCGTTTCCTCGACTTCATCCGCGACCTGCGCCGCGATTTCTCCGGCATCACTTATCCGGCTATGGACAGGGTGCCTTCTACCCCGCCAGAGACTCCGGCGATTGCCTTGTTCACCCACGGCGGCATACTTATCAACGCACTGGTTGCCCTGGCCGGGCGCACATTCCAGGACGTATATGCCGACATACCCCCTTACGGCTCCATCATCGACCTCCGCATATAATCGGGTACATTTTGATCACAACAATTTCTTATCGTCAGTTATGAAAATCAGGAACATAATATTCGACTTTGACGGCACTCTGATGGATACAGCCCCACTCATCGTCGCCACCATGCGGGACACTATTAAAGAACTCGGGCTCCCGGAGATAACCGAAGAAGCATGCCGCTCCACCATAGGATTGCGTCTTGAAGACATTCCAGGAGTGTTGTTCCCGGAAATGACAGGGCTTTCCAAGCTATATGCCTCTACCTATCGCCGCATCTTCACTGAGAAGAACCGGGAGATAATTCCAGTTCCCTATCCCGGAGTAATCGACACATTAAAAGAGCTTCATGCCGAAGGCTACGGCATGTCGGTGGCAAGCAGCCGTTCCCACAGATCACTGCTTGAATTCACGGAATCCTTGGGTATAACCGATATTTTCTCACTGCTGGTAGGTGGTGACGACGTAGGCAAAGCCAAGCCTGATCCGGAACCGGTGGTCATGACCTGTAAGGAAATGAGATGGGATCCGCGCCAGACCCTCGTTGTCGGTGACACAATCTTCGACATTGAGATGGGAGCACGGGCCGGTGCGGAAACCTGCGGGATGACTTACGGCAACCAAAGCCGCGCTCAACTTCAATCCGCCAATCCGACCTATATCATCAATTCCTTCCCCCAGCTTCAGGAAGTTTTGATATCGTCAGCTTCTTAGAAGCTTCGGGGGCCGGGATGGAAAGACGTAAACGGGAGACCGAGGCTTGCAGCCTCGGCACGGCAGTGCCATCCGGCGGTAAAAGCAAGGGATATACTCAACGGAGGGAAGGACGCGAGGAGCTGGAGAGGGGACGGGGATCAGGCGAGGGGGAGGCGGAGGAGGAGGGCGAGGAGGATCATGAGGGCTTCCACGCGGCGGTTGACGGCGATGGCGGTGAGGACGTCGGGGTAGGTGAAGTCGCGGGGGGTATGGCCGATGTAGGGTTTGTAGACGCTTTCTCCGAAATAGTCGTGGGTGCCTCCGAAACGACAGCCGAGTATTCCGGCCAGTGCGGCTTCGGGATAGCCGCTGTTGGGGCTCGCATGGCAATGACCGAAACGACGTACGAAAGCGAACAGTCGGAACCGTCCTGACACGATCACCATCAGGAGGGCCGTGAGCCGCGCAGGTATATAGTTGGCGGCGTCGTCGATACGTGCGGCCACCATTCCGAAATCGCGGTAACGTTCATTCCTGTAGCCTATCATCGAATCGAGCGTGTTTACCATCTTGTAGGCCAGCATACCGGGCACTCCGAGGAGGGCATACCAGAAAAGCGGGGCCACCACACCGTCGCTGAGGTTCTCGGCGAGTGTCTCCAACGCGGCAGTGCGGATCTCCTGAGCGGAGAGATTCGATGTGTCACGCCCTACAATACGTCCGACCTGACGTCTTCCGGCCTCAAGCGACACGTCGACCGCCTTGAAAACCATCCTGACCTCCCGGACAAGCGTGGTGCCGGCGAGGCAGAAGAAGATCAGCACCGACTGCAGGGCGATATCGAGCCACAATATGCCGGACACGACCCTCAGCAACCATAACGAGAGCAGAAAGACTCCGACGATAAGCGTCACGGCCACGACTCCCCCTTTGAGTTTCCTTGCGCCACCATGATTCAGCCTGCGTTCGCAGGCCGCTATAGTCTTGCCGAACCACACCACAGGATGCGGCACAGAGGCCGGATCGCCCAAGAGCAGGTCGAGACCCCAGCCGATGAGCAGGGGCAATATCACTATAATACAATCCATTCCTTCAAAGCATTGATAAGCATATCATTTTCCTCACGCGACTGCGCGGCCACACGGAAATGGGCAGCCGATAAGCCCTCGAAATTGGAGGCGTCACGTATGAGCAACCCGTGGCGCTCCACAAGCCACTCCTTAAGTTCACGTGCTGTCTTATCCCTGAGCCTTACAAGCACGAAATTGCAGTCAGTCGGGCCAACCTCCATTCCCATATCGCTGAAAGCCCCGGCCATACGCATTGCCTCCAAGTGAAGTCGGGGGGCGTCGATGCGATAGCCGTCACTGTGGGCAAGGAGATAGCGCGCGGCCTCAATCGCCAGGGCATTGACCGACCAGGGCATAGTGAGCCTCCGCATACGTCCGAGCACAGAGGCCTCCCCCACCGCATAGCCGATACGGAGACCGGGCACGAAGAACCGTTTCGTGAGGGAATGGAGCATGACAACGTTACCGCGCTCCAATACATCCTCCACACCCAGCACCCTCTTCACAGAATATTCGGCATAAGCCTGGTCAACGACAAACAGGGTGGAAGGGAAAGCGTCGACGACATCGAGAAGGCAATCGCGGTCGTACACCCTACCCGTGGGATTATTGGGATTACAGAGCCACACCATATCCAACCCTCCACCCACATGCTCGAGAGAGCTTATGAAACGGACTGAATGGGAGAACACCCGGCAGGCATCCTGATATTCGCGGAACGTGGGGACGATAACCGCCGACTTACCACCCTCATAAGCATGCGGCAGAAGATATATGGCCTCCGTCGCGCCGTTAGTGACCATCACATTCTCCTCCCCTATCCCATGCCCGGCGGCGAGCAGCCGCTCCACGCTATGCGGAGCAGGCTCGGGATAGTTGGAGACCGCCGCCCCACAGCGCGCAAGATGGCTGAGCAGCCCCGAATGATCGGCATGCTGCGGAATATTCGTGCTGAAATTCACTCTCACCCTGCCGCCGTAGCGGTGCAGGTCGTCACCATGTCCCTCAATCATCGCAGGCCATTATCTTATATAGTCGCGGAATGTCGATATACTCCCTGAGCCAGTCGGCAAGCAGGTCATACTGTCTCTCCTTATATTCGCCCCAGTCAATCTCCCTGCATGCCCCAAGCCCGAGATATGGCCGCAGAATATATTCCACCACCGCAGGATTGTCGAGAATGCCGTGAATATAACTTCCGAAGCAACGGGAATCCGCCATGCAGCCATCGGGCGAACCGTCAGACAGCATATTTACCGGACTTCCGGAATCCGTGCGCCCCATGTGTATCTCATATCCGCGGCAGGATCTTTTATCATCAAGGAAAGAGAACTCCACCTGCCTCGTGGTCTTCTCAGGCGTCAAAACCGTCTTCACCGGGAGGAGTCCCAAGCCAGGCAAGGCGCGCACCTCCCCTTCCACTCCGGCCGGATCAGTCACCTCCCGGCCCATAATCTGGTAGCCGCCACATATGCCGATCACAGATTTGCCATTCCTTCTTGCCTCAAATATGGCCTTCGCCATACCACTCCTTCGGAGGTCGAGCAAATCGGAGAGGGTGTTCTTACTTCCCGGAATAACAACGATATCGGCCTGCGCCAGATCAGAAGGTGCGGCAGCATAGAAAAGATTGACGTCGGGATGATGTTCCAGAGAGTCGAAATCGGTGAAATTGGAGATATGCCTGAGCAGCACGACGGCCACATTCACCTTACCCTCGCCAGGGCTCCTCCCTTTTGAGGATAGGGCCACCGAATCCTCCTCCTCGATGTGGATATGGGAAGCCATCGGCACCACTCCGAGCACCGGCACGCCACTCACCTCCTCAAGCAAGCGGCATCCTTCACTGAAGAGACGCAGATCTCCTCTGAATTTATTCACGATCACCCCCTTGATAAGTTTCCTATGCTCCGGGGTCTGCAACATCACGGAGCCATATACGCTCGCGAAGACGCCACCGCGGTCGATATCAGCCACAAGCAATACCTTCGCTCCCGCATAGGCAGCCATCGACATATTTACGATATCCCCGTCGCGCAGGTTCAGTTCAGAGATACTTCCGGCGCCCTCCATCACCACCGGGTCGTGGAGCGCGGCGAGGCGGTCGAAAGCAGCATGCGCCACAGCCCGCAACTTCTCCTTCCCCTCCTTCCGGAAATAACGATAGGCGTTGCAGTCACCCACAGGACGACCATTGACCACCACCTGCGACGTCAACTCACCGGAGGGCTTAAGCAATATCGGGTTCATGTCGGTGGTGCAAGCTATTCCGGCCGCCTCCGCCTGGACAGCCTGCGCACGGCCGATCTCCAGACCGTCGGGGGTGGCATAGGAATTGAGGGCCATGTTCTGGGCCTTGAAAGGGGCCGGCGAGTATCCGTCCTGCCGGAATATGCGGCACAGGCCCGTGGCGATAAGGCTCTTGCCCACGTCGCTTCCGGTGCCCGCGAGCATTATAGGTGACAGTCTTCTCATGGCTTCCGACGTTTATATCCGAATTCCCTCCAGATCTCTTCGCTGCATCCGCAATGCTGGAGTTCATAGCGCGCCATGATGAAATGCCGAGAGGTCTTGTAGGAATTACAGTAGCGGGTCTGTTCCGGATTCTCACCGGATTCCCTATTAATCGCGTTGCCGCGAACCATAACGTAGCGCAAAATTACAAATAAATTTCGTATCGGCAAAAAATAAGTGCGATCGATATCTGCGGTTAATAATTTGAATTATACAGGGAGGATAAACAGGTGCTCAGGATAACGACCGGGCGTTGGATAATGGTGGCAAAGGTTTTATTGAGACACACCACGACTTACAGTCGTGGCACGGGAATGCCATCCGGCTGTAAATCCACGGGAAGGCATGGATAAGCCTTTGGAATCAGGGTGATGGGGCTTAGTGAGATTAAATAACTGAATAAGAATCTAAAAAACGCCTGTAAGACGGATTAGATCAAGACACAATCAATTTATTTGACAATCATTCTTTGTCATTTATTCTGTCTTTGAGCCTCTTTAGCGCTTCTTCAGCAGAAATGATCATAGGCATACCATCCAAGTCTGCCACTACAACATTCTCACCAAGCTTCGCCTTGCGCTCAAACAATCTACGCTGGGCCTCATGAACCCCTTTTCTTATATTCTCGAAAAGAGTTATCTCTTCCTGTTCTGACATAATTTCTTGATTTTAGAAAATTTCGTGTAGTCAATAATTTCGTTTCTTTCGGCTATAGGCTCCATTGAGCCGCTATTATCATAGAGCGACCAGCGATCAACAATCGGTATAAATATATCAAACAGGTTATTGATTCCGGCCCAATATCGCCGATGTATCACATCTTTTGGAATGCTGTGTCCGCCGGATGCCACACGGGTTGCCACGCGTTCTTCTGCCATTTCTGGAGAAGGAAGCCAGAAATAAAGAAGTATAACCCGATATCCTCTTTCTTTAGCGCGTAATATAAGATTTCTATATGATTTTGTTGCAAGCGTTGTTTCTATGGCAAAGGAATCTCTCTTGTTAAGGAGAATTTCTATGCGTTGCAACATTAGTCTTCCTGCCTCAATTGCCACTTCTTCGGGATTAAAAGGAGAAAGACCTTTGGCAATTTCATCCGCATTTACAAATTCTCGACATTTGAGAACCTCAGGAAGCACCAGCATGGAAGCCGTGGTTTTACCGGCGCCATTACATCCGGCTATGATATATAGAATCGGGTCATTCATTCTACTGTTTGGAGGGCATTTGTTTCGTTCTATTGCAAAATTAATAAAAAAATTTAATTCCCTGAATTATTATATTGTATTAAACAATAGTTGGTTAAATTTTGAATAGAAAAACGCGTTCCTTAAAAATCGGGGCATCTACAGTCATGGAATTTTTTGGGAACGCTCTACCACTCATTTATAAAAAATTTCTAAATATTCTCAAAAGAATCTATATCGACAAAGCCATTGTCATACACATCATTAAAGCAGAAAATGCCCACTCTGTCGCCCCAATAATGGCCCACGACAACTTATAAACGGAGCAGCCGGAATAAATGTGACCCGTCAAGGGCCAACCATCTTTCCATTCAACAGTGATAAATCAAGGGATTTATAAATCAAGCAAAAAGAAAAAATATTCGAAAAAAACTGTAACTTTGCATTGCCTAAGCATAAAGACTGAATTCATGTCTTAGTTTCGGGAATAAACTCCGAAACGTTTAGCTATCATTCCCGCAATATACACGAATATGAACTATAAAGATATTGAGACATACCAACGCATCCACTTCGCTATAATGGCTATCGAAAGCGGAGCACGCAAATTAGGCATTTCCGGTAAAGAGATGCATGATCGTTTGCAAAAACAGGGATTAATACATCGCCGACTCATAAAAAGATATGAAGATCTTCATACCCAAAGCCTTGACTGGGTAGCCGATGATATAAGTGAAACATTATTAAATTGGGAAGCTGAAGCATGATGACTCTATTTCACGGATCTTATGTGTCTGTAAAAACACCATTAGTAAAATTGGGTAGAAAGAAAGTAGACTTTGGACAAGGATTTTATCTCACAAAGCTACGAGAACAGGCGGAATCTTGGGCGGAAACATATCAGCAGAACAAGCACTTGGTCAATTAAGATATAAAAAAGTAAACCATCAGATTTGCATCTTGAATCAGGAGATTGTAGACAGATATTTGTCGTTTATCTCATCTGAAATCATACCAATTGAAGATTAACTATGAGAGATACTGTCCTTTGGCGTAAACAAAGCCGTATAATAATGCTGTTGGCAGAAAAACTTCATGTTGATGCCGAACGTGCACTCAATATTTTTTATTCTACTAAAGTATATCAGCAGTTATCTGATCCCAAATATGGATTACAGCTCATGAGTGATGATTATATTCTTGAAGATCTTATTGAAGAATTAAGGGATTCAGCCACCGCCTCTTAAGGTATTCACAACAACATTTTTAATAGACAGTACCGTTCGTAAAGATAAAAGAGCGAGGGAACGCCCGGGCCTGAAAATATATTTCCGGCTTTGCCCGGGCACTCCCCCGATCTTCCTAATAATTTACCTCAATCTAAACTAATTACCTTAAGACTTTTTCATTTTATATTTATATGCAATATGCCATCATCAATTATAGCCCGGATTCTGCTTAAGGTTATGGTTCACGTTCATATCCTTCTGCGGAATCGGCCAGTAGCGGTTGTGATCGTCCCAGCTTCTCTTCTCAAACTGATAGTAGCCGTCGGCGTCAACCGGGGATGCCGTAGCTCCCTCACCGCGGTAATTGCGGTCGGAGGGATTGTCGGAAAGCTTCACACCGGTGAAATAGTGGTTGAGCTCCTCCTTGGCGGTGCCCCAGCGGAGCACATCGAAATAGCGCAACCCCTCGAAAGCAAGCTCTACGCGACGCTCCTTGCGTATAGCCTTACGGAGAGCATCCTGACTCATACCGGCAGTCAGACCCGGCAGCCCCACACGGTCGCGGATATCGTTGATCGTCTTGTCGAGAACCTCCTGCGTCACCGAACCGGGAGCACTTTCATTCAGCGCCTCCACATAGCTCAGAAGCACCTCCGCGTAACGCATGAGATTGGTATAGATATAACTGCTGAAAAGATCCTCCACGCTCTCGTCAAGACCTTTCTTGGGGCAGTAGCCGTTGAAGAGGGTGAACCGGTTGAAACAGTCAGCCGTATTCGGACCGTTATAGCAGTCATAGGTCTTCCCCTTGTATTCCGTGCCTGGATATGATCCTAAGGGAGGAAGGAATACAGACGCGTACAGACGTATGTCGCGATTCGTATATGGATCGTCGTCATCATACAGAGGGCTCTCCTCTATGCTCTTGCCGTCGCTGCAGAAATAATCCTTCACCAATTCATTGTAGACTGCGAACTGATGCCAGCCTCCCACACACTCGGGACTCTTGTATATAGTGTGCACATTGGTGTATTTGTCTTTCACGAACATGGCCACCATTATGTTCTCCTTGCTGTATTCACCTCCTATCTGGAAGAGCTTCTCATAGCTGTCGATGCCGTTCGTGCGGTCGATCTCATAATTACCGGCGTCGATTATTGATTTATAGACCGCGGCAGCCTCGGCATACATTCCCTGAGCGAGATACAGTCTTCCCAGAAGACCCTGGGCAAATCCTTTGGTGACGCGTCCGTAGTCATCAGCAGGATGTTGCTCAGGAAGCAGCGAGACCGCATCCTTGAGCTCCGACTCCACGAAATTATATACCTCTTTCTGTGGAGTCTGCCCTATGGTGTTGGCTTCGGCGACCGACATCGGCTTCACAGGCATCGGCACATTCTGGAAATAGAATGCGAGATTCAGATAATAGTAGCTCCTTAATGTCCTGATCTCGGCCATCCATGAAGCCTTCTTCTTCTCATCCATGGGGCAATCGACCACATGCTGAAGGAAATTATTGTAGGCGAACAGATGCTCGTAAGCCCCTGTCCAGTACCAGCCGATGTTACCGTTCGTAGCCGCGGTGTTGACACTCGCCATGTTGGTGGTGAAATTCTCTTTCTCCGTCCCGTTGCCGCCTGCGAAGTCGAGATATAACAGACCTTGCGCGGAATCAAAATTATCGTTGCTCCAGCCTGATGCAAGGCGATAACAACCCACGAGAGCGAGCTTCGCGTCTTTCTCGTCGTTCCAGAATGTCTCGTTGGAAGATTCCTGCGTCGGGTCGCGCTGCAGGTAATCATTGCATCCGGTGCTCATAAGGCCTGTCGAGACCACGGCCAATGAAGCGAATATATTTATAATGCTGAGTTTCATTTTTCCAATTTTTAGATTTTCAGATATGAACATTGATACCGAACGACCATATACGGTTGATCGGGTAATACGAAGGCGCGTCGCCGGTGCCGATCTCGTTCTCAGGATCCCAACCTTTGTAGAACTTCGTGATATTGAAGAGATTCTGACCACTGACATAGAGTCTGACAGACTGACAACCTAATTTGCGTGTTATCAGGGAAGGAAGAGTGTAGCCCACTGTCAGATTCTTCATACGCAGGAAGCTCGCGTCGCGCACCCAATAGTCGGATGTCTGAAGGTTGGGATGGTTCATGTTGAGAGTCTCAAGGAGAGGGTATTCCGCATATTTGTCGGGGGCATCAGGACGGAAAGCGTTCTCAGCCTGCCATTTCTGTATCTGGCCGCCATTATAGAAAGCATATGCCATATATGATCCGATAAGACGCTTGTGTCCGCCTACTCCCTGGAACAGGGCGGAGAGATCGAAGCCCTTATATGATGCGGCGAGACTCAGGCCATAGTAGAATTTAGGAGTGGTAGAACCGAGGATAGTACGATCGTATTCGGCATCAACCTTACCATCGGGCACACCGTCGGGGCCACTGATGTCGGCATATCTGATATATCCGGGTTTCAGACTTGATTTGTCGACAATCTGCGCGGGCGCGTTGTCAATCTCGTTCTGGTCTACGAAAAGACCTTCCGTGCGGTAACCCCAGATGATTCCGAGCGGCTCGCCCACGATTCGTCCGGAGTTGATCTGCATGGTGGCTCCGTCGGAGAGCTGCTTCACAGAGTTCTTCACATATGTGAAGTTAGGGCTGATCGAATATTTGAAATCGTTGCCGATATTTCCATGCCAGTCAATCTTGATCTCTATACCCTTGTTGTCGACGGCTCCCACATTGGAGTTGCCTACCCCGGTGCCGATGATGCTGGCAACCTCCACAGACGAAAGGATGTCGGAGGTATGTTTATAGAAATAATCGAAGGTCACATTCAGGCGGTTGCTGAACATCGAAAGGTCAAGACCGATGTCGGTGATACGGGTCTTCTCCCATGTGATCATCTCATCATTGTAAGGACCGCTGACCGCTCCCGGCACAAGCACGGCAGGATTGCCGAACGGATTATTGTAGCCGAACCAGATGGTGTTCTGATAAGGATAATTACCAATGTTCTGGTTGCCAAGCACACCGTGTGACGCACGGATCTTAAGATTCGAGATGTATTGCGAAAGGACGCTCTCCTCAAAGAATTTCTCGTTGGAAACACGCCATCCTGCCGAAACCGACGGGAATACGCCCCATCTCTTCTTCGATGAGAAACGTGAGGACCCGTCGTAACGGATATTTGCCTCCAGAAGATAACGCTCGTCGAAGTTATAGTTAACCCTTCCGAAGAAAGAGGCAAGGGCATACTCGCCAAGCCAGGAATTGTTGGCCGCGCTCATGGGGTCGCCTGACACAAGCTCATACAGATAATTGTTGGGGAAAGTCTTGCGGGAACCGTTAAGGCCCTTGTTGGCGCTCTGTTCGACAGATGTGCCCGCAAGGATGTTGACCTCATGCCGCCCGAAAGAATTGACATAGTTGAGATATGCCTCAAGGTCCGTGTATGTGGTGTTGCCCGATTCAATATTTAGAGACTGAGGACCTTTGGTCTTTGTCTCGTCGAAATATGTCTCGGCCATGTAGCTTTTGTTATAGTAGGTATAGAACTGGCCACCCATCTTTCCCTTCACTGAAAGCCCTTTGAGAGGGGTATCCCAGGTGAGCAATGCGGATCCATAGAAATTATTTGATTCGTTCTTCACGAAGCAGAGGCTGTTGAGCCATGCCTCGGGACTGTAGTCATCCTGATATCCGAAAGAACCGTCGCTCTTCTGACCGGCAAATATGGGACCCTCCCTGACAGCATATCCTATTATGGCGTCGATACTGCCCGACCCTTGAGGAGCGTCATATCTGTTATGATAGCCGTTGATGTTGAGGTCGAGGCTGACCTTGTCGGAGAGTTTTGTCTGAAGCGACAGAGTGGCCGTCATACGCTCATTGTATGTCTTGGCGGTGAGACCCGCCTGCTTGCGGTAGCCGATGGATGCATGGTAGGTGGTACGCTCCGTACCACCCGAGACGCCCACATTGTGCTGCTGCTGGAAACCGCTTCCTGTGTTGAGCAGCCATTTCAGATGGTTGACGTTGGGATAATTGTCGGGATCGGAGCCGTCGCGGAACTTCTGGATCTGATCGGCGGAATAAGCCGGCTGGCGTCCCATATTCTCCATAGCCATGTTATAATATGTGGCATAGTCAGCTGACTCAAGGAATTCCGGGAGTTCGGATGCAGTCTGCCAACCGAAATTCGCACTGTAGCTCACGGAAGCCTTCCCCTTCGATCCGCGTTTGGTCTCAACAAGGATCACACCATTGGCGGCGCGGTTGCCATAGATAGATGCAGATGCGGCGTCCTTAAGAAACGATATACTCTTTATGTCGGAAGGATCAATATCGTCGATGCTTCCGGCAGCAAGGCCGTCGATAAGAATCAGAGGCGAGTTTCCGGCAGATGAGAATGTGCCTGTGCCTCGTATCTTTATCGATGCGCCCGCGCCGGGACGTCCGGAATTGGAAATTACGCTCGCACCTGTCACGAGGCCTGCGATAGCCTGCGATGTGCTGGTAATAGGAAGGTCGGCAAGCTGCGACTCGCTTATAGAAGACACCGATCCGGTAAGGTTCACCTTCTTCTGGGTGCCGTAGCCGACCACCACCACCTCATTAAGGTTCTGCGAATCCTCTTTCATGACAATACTAAGAGGCTGATCTGATTTCAGGGTCAGCGACTGCGGCGCATAGCCGACATAGGCGACGGTAAGAACCTTCCCGGCAATCGGGGCAGGCACGTTAATCGAGAAATTGCCGTCGATGTCAGTGGCAGCCCCTATCGAAGTCCCTTTTATCAGCAGGGAGACTCCAGGAAGAGGCTCTCCGGCCTCATCCACCACGTTACCACGCAGATTCACAACCGATTGAGCGTTCATAGCAATAGAAACACTCGTGAAAATCAAGGCAATAAGCGCCCTGATCGCCGTTTTCGGCGATTTAAAGATTTTCATAATAAGGTCAGTTTAAGTTTATATAATAGATTATTTCTTTATTCTGAAGACAGGGGCAATCTTGTCTTTATGGTCGGCAGGGAGATCGATGACGAGGCCGTCGGCAGTGCGACGGAACGGTACTTTACCATGTCCGAGAAGTTCGACTTTCCCGATTTTTTTACTGAAAAGATCAGATCCCTCTGCCAGAGACTTGATGGTAATGGTCTGCGGCTTGTCGGCATCCGGCCATTTCAGCGCCGCGGCATATAGATATTTAGGAGTCTGGGTGAAACGGATCTCCTCCGACGATGGATTCATGTAGGAACCTTCATTGAAACCCTGTGCATTGATAGCAATTTTTGATTCAGCTATCGGGCCTTCGCCGAAGATTGTCCAGGGACGTGTGGAGTAAATTGCCTCACCGTTGGTCTTCATCCAGTCGCGGAGTTCGAGGAGGATGGCATACTCCTTCTCATCGAAAGTGCCGTCGGCACGCAGAGGCACACTCAGGAGAAGATTGCCGTTTTTGCTGACAACGTCGAAAAGCATCCGGGCAACCTGTGCGGCAGATTTATACCAGTTCTTCTCATAAGTGTCGCGGTCATAGTGCCAGCCCCCGATGCAGGTGCAGGTCTGCCAAGGCAAAGGAATAAGCTCATTGGGCGCACCGCGCTCCACATCCCATGTAAGTGCCTTCTTCAGTGAATCGGGAAGTATCTTTCCCATCATCACCCCGCGTTGGCGACCTTTGTTCTGTCTCAGCGAATGGTTATAGAGGGATGCGGCGATCTTCTGTCCCGTATCATCCACATTATAGAAGGGGGCTACCGTCACATCGAAATAAAGCATGTCGGGATTATAGCGGTCGATAACGTCGAGGGTACGGTTGAGGAAATTTGTGCGGAACTCGGGAGATGGTTCGCAGACACCATTCTGCCATGCCCACTGGCGATGTATCATGCCGTCGGCCCAGGTTCCCTCGCTGAGGGGATGGTTCTGCGCGTAGAGATCCTGCGGGTCGAGGCCTTCCCACCATTTCCCTTTTCCATCCTCCTTGGTGAGCCAGCCGTCATATTTCACCCCCATCTTCTCACCGCCGCGGTCATAACGGCGCGAGGGCTCATACCAACTCCAGGCATGGTCGGCGTGGAGGCTCACGCCGAACGGAAGGCCGACTTTCTTTGATGCGGCGGCCCATTCTCCGAGCACGTCGCGATGGGGACCGATGTTTTTGGAATTCCAGGGCTGGTATTGGCTGTCCCAGAGATCGTAATTGTCATGATGGTTGCCAAGGGCCATGAAATACTTGGCTCCTACAGATTTATAGAATCTCAGCAAGGAATCCGGATCCCAGTTCTCGGCCTTGAAATCGGGCAGCACATCCTTGAAGCCATATTCCGAAGGGTGTCCGTAGTTCTTTATATGCTCCTTATATTGTTTAGACCCCTCGAGATAGATGGAGCGTGCATTCCAGTCGCCACTCTCTTCCACGCACTGCGGGCCCCAGTGGGCCCAGATACCGAATTTGGCATCGCGAAACCATTCGGGGCAATCATATTTCATAAGGCTTTCCCAGGTGGGTTGATATGGGCCTTCCGGAAGAGGCATGTCCTTGGCCTGCACAGGCATAAATCCTGCGATTGCAAGGAGCGGGATCAATAGGGTTTTCTTATTCATTTTCATGAGTTAGATATCAGTTTGAGGTTATAAAAACTTCCATGTTGACTATCACGATGCAAAATTACGGACATTCATCCAATACATCTGTCAGATAATCGACAAAATATAGGACAATATCGACCCTCCACTAAAATTTAACATATAATCTCATCCTATCCCGGCAAACCGGAATCCAACTTCCATAATTAAAATGCGCAGAACATTCAATGCGTAGCCATAATGTCGACCGATAATATAAGACCCAAGATTGATTCTTTTTCGTGCTTTTGATGATAATTCGAGAGGATAGATAGCCTGACATTGAAAAAAATTCACTAACTTTATATTTGGATTGAGGCCACTCTTTCCACGACATTTTGAAATAATAAGCGTTATGCTTATCTCTTATTTGAAAACTTTAGAAACTTTTTCGCTATGTTTCAAGCTTTCATTCAGTCGTTATGGAACGCCATAACCCCTTCATCAAATCACAATAATATATTATAACAACACCCAAATACTTACTTTTATGAGATTCGGACAATTAATCGCAGTTGCGGGATGCGCGGCTCTTTTGGGGGCTTGTTCTGGCCGGTCGCTGTTGCCGGAGCATGATGGAGCCCTGAGTCGGCTGGATGTTGAAGACATGGGCATCGCGGTGCCTGCCGACAGCCAGCGCGAATATTCTTTTACGGACAAAAAGTCGGCATTCTGGTATGGGATGACGCACACCGACAACTGGGACAACTGGCACGCGGGTTGGAATATAGCAAAACGACGCATGCTTAGCGACTATACCGTCGGCGTTGACGGCGACACGCTGTCAAGACGCGAGGCTGAAGTGACGGTCTTTCCCTATAAAATTAACCGTGTATATGAGAAGGCACACGAGAATTTCTATATGTTTGACCGTGTGGAGCTGCTCTATGTTGAACTTTCGGACGTAAAGGGCGATTCAGTGTGGATAGAGTTGTCACCGGGGCTTATTTCGGCCGGCAAACAGGGTGCCGCAGGGGTTGAATTCGTGCCCAAAGAATCAGCCGGAGGTGTCATCACCCTGCAGCCGTTCAAAGATGTACCCTGTCGATGGAACGGCACACGGCTGATGGCTCCTGCCGATGCTGGCGGCTTCATCATTTCATATACGGAAGATGGCAGTGCCCAAGAGGTTGCAGCCGTTTTCCGCCGCGACCACGAGAAAATGCTCCGTGGACGCATCGATCGAATGGACGGTTTCGTGGAGCGTTCCAATCCATTGAGTTCGGACAATGATGCGCTCGACCGAGCAATGGCCTGGATTATTCTCACCACCGACGAACTTGTCACCTGCCAGCAGGGCAACGGCATCTATGCCGGCTTGCCATGGTTCAACGAGTACTGGGGACGCGACATGTTCATCTCAATGCCCGGAGCTGTCTTCTGTACCGGACAGTGGGAAACGGCGCGAAGCATATTCAGCGATTTTGCCAAGTTCCAGGACAGAAATCCCGAATCGGAAACTCTCGGCCGCATTCCCAACCGGGCCAATCCGGACGGCATAATCTATAACACGGCCGACGGTACGCCGCGATTTGTGACGGATGTCTACGAATATATGCAATATACCGGCGACACTACATTCCTTGCTTCAATTTATCCGGCTGTTGAACTGAGTGTCAACAGTGTGATTGAGCGAGGGACAGATGCCGACGGCTTCCTCGTCCATGCCGATGCCGACACGTGGATGGATGCCAAGCGGCAGGGCAAATTTCCTTGCTCGCCCCGTGGAAACCGCGCCGTCGACATCCAGGCGTTGTGGTACGGGCAGTTGCGCAGCGGTGCCGAGATGGCTCGAATTATGGGACATGACGATGATGCCCGCCGTTGGGACCTGGCCGCCGATTCGCTCTTCACAACGTTTAACCGTAAGTTTGTCAACACGGCCGACACACTGGTATACGATCATCTCAATGCCGACGGGACCCCCGACCGCCAGTGCCGCCCTAATATGCTCTATGCTCTCGACATGGTGGCCGATTCGGCAGTTGCGATGAAGGAAACACGCGACGCATGGCAGAGGCTCGTATATCCTTGGGGTGTGGCATCGCTCGATCAGAACGACCCCCAGTTTCATCCCTACCACGAGAACTGGCATCACTACCACAAGGACGATGCCTATCATAACGGGACTGTGTGGCTGTGGAACAACGGCATGGCCATGCAGCGCATGATAGAGGCCGGACAGCAGGACATTGCTTGGCGGCTGTTCGAGAATATGAACCGTCAGGCTCTATATGAAGGTGCCGTGGGAAGCCTTTCGGAGAATGCCGACGCATGGCCGCGCAAGGGAGCGCAGTGGGCGCGCCGCTCGGGCACTTTCCTCCAGGCGTGGAGCAATGCCGAGCATATCCGCGTCTGGTATCAGGACTTTCTCGGCATTCGTCCGGCCCTCCTTGGTGGAGTGATCAATATAAATCCCCGCATTCCTTCCGCCATAGGCAGTCTGCGCTACAGCGAGCTTCTCGGAGCAGGTGCGCTTGAGGGTGCTTTCGAGCGCGAAAAGGACTGCCGGCGTTATGAATATCGGTCGGAGGGTCTCGATGCAACCTTGGTGTTCAATATCGAGAATTACAAGGAGTTTTCCGTGCCGGTGACTCCTCAGGCAATCGTAAGGCTTAAAGCTTGCGCAGATAAGCTCTATGTTACCGTTATCGACGGCAATGGCAGAAAAACAGACACACTTGTCGATATAGATGCAGCAAAAGTTGCCAGGCAGAAAGCTCTGGACGAATACTTCCGTGGCACGGACTTCGCAGTTCCGTCGATGCGGGAGAACTTGCCGTCGTTGTCGCGCTATTTCGATCCTCCGCTCGACTATTCCAGCGTGGAGTGAACAGTTCTTGATAAAGTTTCTCAAGCCAATGCTTGCGAGCAAACGGGTTATAAAGCTTACGCTCAGTGAAATATCAACCTGCTGCCTTGCAACATAACCTAAGTGAAGCTTGCGAAACTTGAATTATTGAAAGATACCAACCCCGCAACGGTTCGTTCCGCTGCGGGGTTGATTATGACTCGCGATGACTTTTCGGAGGCGTGCCATTAAAAAATAAGCCGGATTCCATTCTAAGCCTCAGTGCCATCATTGCCGACCGCTCCATGTAGAGAGAGTCCGTAATCAGCCTAAACCATCACTGTCCTTCATAGGTAATTGTCAATGCGTCAGAACCGGACTTTGAGGGATTTTCCGGTATATGTCACGGCCTTGGTCTTACCGGGAGTCCGGATGACGAACCGACGGCTACCGGGAGCGCCGGGATAAGAGCCCCGGGAAGCACCGATGGTAAGAATCTTTTTGCCGTCGCTCCAGGAAATCGGTATCCTGACTGATTCTCCGGACTCATAGCCATATCCGTCGCCGGCATCATCATAGAATACGAAGGCGGCATCGCGTCCCGGGAAGATATTCAGCGTCAAGGGTTTGCCGACAAGTTCTCCTGTGTATTCCACAGGATCGTCGGCTGAGGCCACAATACTTCCCCCACGCACAAAAAGCGGCAGACGGTCGAGTGGTGCGGTTGCCTCCATCCATTTACCTCCGTGGTGGCGCTCACCCGTCCAGTAGTCAATCCAGATGGCAGCTTCTCCACCCGGGAGATATACACGCCTGGAAGATACTCCGGGCGAAGTGACCGGACAGACAAGGAAATCGCCAAACATATACTGATCCTTTATGTCGCGCACCGCCTCGTCTTCAGGGAAATCAAAAGCCAGCATCCGGGCCATCGAATAACCGCCGGCAGTCTGGGCCGCAGCCATACTGTAGATATACGGATTGAGGCTATATCTGAGGCGTATCATCCTGAGGATAGCATCATAATAGGGTGTGCCGGGTTCTCCGAAATGCCATATCTCACGTGGAGTATCAGTGCCGTGGCTACGCATCACGGGCAGGAAAGCGGCCCACTGCAGCATACGCGTGTAAAACTCCTTATATCCATCGTCGGCGACCCCATCGGGGAAAACACCTTTCCGGAACCAACGGCCGTCTGATCCTGTGAAGAAACAACCCACGTCGACCGTCCAGTATGGGTTGCCGGTAGCCATATAGTTGAGTCCCGACGGAATCTGCTGGCGCAGCGATTCCCAGCTTGCCGAGGCATCCCCGTTCCAGACAATAGTGCCGTAGCGCTGCTGTCCGGCATAGCCGGAACGGGTAAGGTTGACGACACGTTTCCCACTGCCCGTGGCCCTCTGGTTCTCATAAATACCTTTCGTGTGATACAAGGAATACAGGGAACTGCGTTCGGCCCCCAGTGTCGCCGACAGTATCTCCTTGTTCAGATGCCACCTACGCTCGTGGTCATCCCTGCCGTAAGGGCGTCCGCCAACAGGCTCAGGCATCTTGTTCCAGTCTCCATCGAGCGGTTCGCTGCTGTCGCACCACCATGCGTCGAACCCTTTTGAGAAGAATTCCCGGTCGGCATAACCCCAGTAATATTTGCGGGCCTCAGGATTGAAGGCATCATAGACCGAATTCTCAAGCATGAAGCCCTGAGCGCGGAAATCCTTCTCCTGCGGACAGTTCTGCGGATTCGCCCATATACTGACCATCAGCTTGGCATTCAACGCGTGGACAGAGTCGGCAAGCGCCGCCGGATCAGGATAATATCTCTCATCCATCTTCATGTAGCCCCATCCTTGTGGCCAATAGTTCCAGTCTTGCACTATCATGTCGACAGGCACATGCCGGCGCCGCATCTCACGTAGCGTGGAGATAATGTCGTCGGAAGACTTGTAGCGCTCCTTCGACTGAATATAGCCGAACAGATAGCGCGGCATCATCGATACTGATCCTGTCAGATACCTGTATCCAAGAGCCACATCCTCCATATTTCTTCCCTTTATAAAATAATAATCGAGCTCACGGGCGGCATCCAGTTCCATCGAGGTCAGATAATCGTCTGTGGCATGGCGTTCCCGTGATTCGAACTTCATCGCACAGCCGGCATCAAACAACAATCCGTAGCCGAGGGTTGAAACAATGACTGGGACAGTGATCTTCAGGTTGTGCTGGGTAAGATAGAGTGTCTTTCCAAGAAGATTCATGTAGTCTTCCATATGCGACCCGAGGCCGTAGAGCCCCTGACGACCATCCATGAGGAAGTTTATCCTGAAACTGTCGGAGATACCCGTCGTATCGCGTCTGAGAATATCTTTCACCGTCACTTTCCCGTTGGCAGTCTCCTCTATTCTCGCCGATGCCTCATCATATAAGAAACTTTCCTGAAAAACCTTTCTGTGAGACCGTGGCGACGATGGATCCTCCTTGAGAAGGATCCGGCCGGTGCCGGTGTCGATGAAACGTACAGCCGATGAAATCCGGTCGACCTCCACAGTGATCTCGTCAGAGACGTATCTCACAATATCGCCGTCAGTACGGATGGAAGGCACAACACTGTCATTGGCCTGATATACGCAGACACCGGTGCCATTGTCGTCGAGTTTCCCTTCGGGATGCCATTGCACTCTCACTATCGATGGGGTGACGAAACGTATCGATGGCATAAACGCATTGGCGCCCCACACAGTCGCGCTTACTGAGAGCGATGCCAGAAAGCATACGCCCCCCAGCACCTGATAACACAATCCACGAATTTCTTTTCTAAGACTCAACATCATATCCTCCGTTTTTCAATCGTCGTAAAGATAAAACATACGATCCATCATAGTCCACTTCTGAGCTGATGAGGCAGCGGGATCGCATCCCTGAAGAGCAGCGACAAAAGCTTCCCATTCAGCCTGCCTCGGAAGGCCGGCAAGGCGTGACATCGACGACTCCCAGTCGAAATCCCTCTCGGTCTCCACAATCATGAAGACCTTATTGCCGGAGATGTACATCTCCATCTCAAGAATCCCGACCCGGCGTATGCCGTCTCGGATCTCCTTCCAATGGTTCTCCCGGCTATGACATTCCTTATAGAGCCTTATCATCTCGGGATTGTCGGTTATCTCGAGGCACTGGCAGTAACGCTTCACCGGATTTCTGTATCTTCTGACCGGGTAACCCTCCAGGGTCATATCCCGGCATGTCTGTGTCTGTATATCCATTCAGTAGTTCAAAACTTTACAAGTATGCGGAAAACCTTTCCAGGATCTTCCGACCATTTTCTCAATGCCTCTCCTGCCGCGTCAGGCTCAACCTCTCCCGATATCAGCCTGTCGACGGGGCATATCCCTCTCTCAAGATAGCGGATCACAGCGCTGAAATCCTCCGGGAGAGCATTGCGCGAGCCCCTGATGTCGAGTTCCTTCTGTACGAACAGTTTCGTCTGAAACGTGACATCGGTCTTGGCATAGCCTATGCATACCACCCTTCCGCAGAACAACACCTCTCCCACAGCCATCACGTATGTCGGCGCGGATCCTACAGCCTCTATGACTACGTCCGGACCGTCGCCCCCTGTCAGAGCCAGAAGACGCTCATGGAAATCCGCTCCGGAAGAATTCAATGTATGGCTTGCCCCAAGCTCGCGCGCAAGCTCCAGTTTCTCGTCATCGAGATCCACAGCGATCACCGTGGCCCCGCGCATTGACGCCCTGACTATGGCTCCGAGCCCTATCATGCCGCAGCCTATCACCATGACGGTGTCGATATCGGTCACACCTCCGCGCTCCACCGCATGGAAACCCACACTCATCGGCTCTATAAGCGCGCACTCGCGCGGAGAAAGGCTTCCGGCTGATATGACTTTCTCCCAGGGCACGGCTATATATCCTGCCATGGCCCCGTGACGCTGCACACCGAGGGTCTCGTTGTGGCGGCAGGCATTGGGACGCCGTTTCCGGCATGAAGGACATTTTCCGCAGGCCGTGTAAGGATTGACAGTCACCGCCATTCCCTCTGAGAAAAGCCCGGCAGGCACTCCATCTCCGACCGCGGCCACCGTGCCACCTATCTCATGACCGGGAATCACAGGTGATATGGCCAACAGATTGCCGCCACGATAAGTATTCAGATCGGATCCACAGAATCCCACATAACATATTTTCACCAATACCTCGCCCGGCCCGGCTACCGGCATCTCCAGATCCACCACATTCACCACACCGGGGCTTGTTATCTCAACTGCTTTCATTTCTCTATGTTTTCTATATTATCCACCACAAACACAGCCCCTCCGCGCGGCCGAAGCACGACCGACGCGGGGAGTGCGCCGGGTTCCGTTATATTCCAATCAGATTTTCCATCGGCAAACATCCGCACCCGACATTCTCCCGAATCCCCGATCTTTGTCCAGTCGGGATTCACAGTCAGTTCTCCGTCTGTTCCGTTGAGGATTCCCACATACCATCTGTCACCGCACCGGCGAGCCAGCGCGACATGGTTTCCGGGATAACCTGACAGAAGCCTGGTGTCGTCCCAAACGGAAGGGAGGCCACCGAGAAAAGCCATTACCTCCCGGGGCTGCGCCAGATAGCTCTCAGGACGGTCTGCAAGGTGTTGCAATGCCGATTCAAAGACTACGGTCAGGGCCAGCTCATGCGCATCGGTAGTGATATGCGGATGCTGGGAGTCGGAGAATGTACATGGAGTATAGTCCATGGGACCTATCACATTGCGGGTGAACGGCAATGTCGCGTTGTGCGACGCCGCACGTGCGGTAAGCACATCCTTGTTGTTATACCATTCAGCCCCGTATACGGCCTCCGCCGACATGAAATTGGGATATGTGCGTTGCCATCCGCGCGGAATCGTGGCACCATGGAAATTCACCAGCAGCCGATGGCGTGCGGCACTCTCGAGCAGGTCTATACAATAATCCATTGTCTCGGCGGTGTCGCCGCTGAAGAAATCTATCTTTATGCCGGCCACCCCGAGCGATTCAAGCCAAGCGAATTCCTTCTCCCGGCTTTCGGAAGTATTGAGACGGTAAAGAGGTCCGGGAGCGTTCTCCCCTGCCCAGGCAGTGCAGGAATTATACCACAAAAGAGGCTTGACGTTTTTTGATCTCGCATAGCGCACGGCATCCTCGACTGTGCCTCCATTGCCCATCACGTCCCATTCCCAATCGATCAGCACATAAGGCAATCCGAGCTCAACAGCCATATCCACATATTTCCGGACAATCTGATAATCTTTCGACCCGTGGTTATGGGCCCAATATATCCACGACACCACACCCGGCTTTATCCATCCGGTATTGTCGGAGGCAGGCTGGTCTGACACATCGGTTATCAGCGTGGATTCAACTATGTCGCTGAGATCTCCGGCCACCACAACGCGCCAAGGAGATGTCCAAGTGCCTGACGTATCACGCATCTTTCCCGCCGGCGACACCATATATTCATTTTTTCTTTTTCCGTCAGTCTTAAGCGATGACGCCGAATTGCCTCTGAGCACATTGGCTTCCGATATCAGGGCCCATTTGCCTCCCGGCGCCTGCAACAGCAAAGGATATGCATAGTGAGACGGGGATTCATCCCATTTATCGGAAGGGAGATAGAAGTCCTCGTAATCAGTCTTGAAATTCTGCAGCCATCTCTCAGTTCCATCATCGATTTTATACGATGTCAGCTCACCATCGACGGCAGCTCCTCCAAGATTGTCTATCTCATAGCGGAACGCGACGCCGTCATCGTAGACACGCATCACCAGACGGCGGCTTCCGTCGCCCGAGCAGTCGAGCCGGTATTCCATTCCCTGCGCCGAACAATGGCGGCGTTTCCCCGTCAGCATGACATAGTCCGACTTTACGGGAGATTCCGACATGAGCGACTGAATTTCCCAGGCTGCAGAGTCTTTCCCCTCCCGGGTGACTCCGAAGCGCGTGATGCCGAGGATATCAGAACCATCATATCTGATGGCGGCGGATGAAGGTGAGGAGGACGATGGGATAACTACCTCAAGGCGGGAGGATGGCGATCCGAGCCGATAGGTCGCGGCATATGACGCCACCCACGGCAAAACTGCAAAAGCTACGAGTGTTGTTATCTTACAATTCATTGTCAGTCTTTTATTTTATATCCGCTAAGTCCGTAGAAGGCACACACTGCGAAGCAGACCAGCGGCACGAGATATGCGATATAATATATGGAGGGATTGGCCGTCATCACCCAGGCAGTGAGCTGAGGGAGGCACGCGTTGCCCACTATAGCCATCACAAGGAAGGCGGAACCGCTCTTGGTGTCTTGTCCGAGACCACGGATCGCAAGCGAAAACTGCGTGGGATACATGATCGACATGAAGAACGATACTCCGATCATGGCATAAAGGCCCGTCATGCCTCCGCACACCGCTATGACGCCGCACAGCAAGATGTTGACCACCGCATATACAGCCAGCATGGAATGGGGTCGGAAATATCCCATGAGGAGTGTGCCAACCCATCGCCCGGTCAGGAATGCGAGCATGTAGATGCCGAAAAAAGTAGTGGCCTGTGCCTCGCTGATTCCCGCATAGGTGCAGCAGTACACAAGGAAAAGGCTATTGACAGCCGTCTGGCCTCCGTTGTAAAAAAACTGGGCCACCACTCCAAGACGTAGATGGCGACGGCGTAAAACACGGAAATCTATGAGCCGCCCGGAAGTGGATTCCTCATCGGCGATCCGGGGCAACCGGGAGAATATGAAGACCACGGCTATAACCCCAAGCATAAGCGCGAGGGCGGCATAAGGCCCTTTCATCAATTCGGTCTCGGCTGAGACATAGGCGTCCCAGCCTCCGGCATAATCAGCCGGAAGAGTCTCGCGTGTAAAGGTCTGGCCGCTGAGTATGAGTTTGCTGAGGAACATCGCCGCCACGAAAGCCCCCAGGCCATTGAACGACTGCGCGAGATTGAGTCTCCGCGGAGCAGACGCCGGATCGCCGAGTGCCGTGACATAGGGATTGGCCGCTGTCTCGAGGAAACACATTCCCGTGGCGATGACGAAGAACACACAGAGATAGAACCAGTAGGCCTTTATCTCAGCGGCCGGGAAGAAAAGGAGCGCGCCGGCGGCGGCGAGAAGGAGACCGAACACTATTCCCGCCTTATAGGAATAGCGTTTCATGAACATAGCTATCGGGATAGGGCATATGAAATATGCGAGCCAATAGGCCGATTCCGTAAACGACGCCTCAAAGGGTGTCAGTTCACAGGTCTTCATGAGCTGACGGATCATCGTGGGAAGGAGATTCGCACTTATCGCCCACAGGAAGAAGAGGCTGATGACGAGCGTGAGAGGCACAATATATCTGTTTCGGGATTTCATGGTTTGTCCGGGAGTGTGAAGAAGAGTTTCGGTGGGATCGGTCATTCCGACATATTCTTTATATAAGGGAGCTCCACGGGATCACGGAATCCGTAGAAACGGCATGCGTTTGCGCCGAGGAAAGCCCTCTTCTCAATATCAGTCAATTCTGCAGACTTAAGTATGAAGTCGTACGACATGCGGTAGGTTATCGCCGTGATAGTGCGGGGATAGTCGGAACCCCACATCAGCTTGTCGAAACCCACGGCATCGGCGGCTTCCCTGATCGCCCTTACGGCTCCGGGGAAGGGATAGAACTCGGAGTTGAACAACCAGGTTATGCCACCCGACTCGATCATGACATTATCATGACGCGCGAGGCGGATCTGACGGAGCCATCCATCGACGCCGACCATGCCGAAATGCCCTATGGCTATCTTCAGGGCGGGACATTCGGCGATCACCTCTTCCATCTCCCCGACCTGCTTGTCGCCATCGGCGAGAGTGATCGAGAGGATGACCCCGTTTCTTCCCATGAGCCTGAACATCTCCATCATTTCCGGAGAATTCAACCAGACACGGCGTCCCGGCGCAAGCGGAAGCCTGTGGGCAGGAATGGCGATTCCCCTGAAGCCCTCATCCACAAGGCGCTTTGCTTCCTCGAGAAATCCGGGGGTGCGGAATTCACAGAGACCGCACACGAGGAAACGCTCCGGCCAGCGGCGCTCCACCTCGCGGAGATAGGCGTTCTGGTTGCCGTCGATGAATTCCTGCGTGATGACAGCGGCGGAGACCTGGGCGTAGTTCATATTTGACAGGAACACCTCCGCGGAGTTCCTTCCGTCAATCATGAATGGAGGAAGCATCTGGCGCTCCTCCCCCATGAAGTCGCAACGTCCGTCGGGAAGAGGGGTGATGCGCTTCCCGTCGACCACGGCCTCCTGGCGAAGCCAGAGATGGGCATGGGCGTCGATTATCCTGAGATCTTCCATAAGGTTCTGAATATCATGAGTTTTTCCAGCTTACCCGCTGCTGGTCACCGATTATACCTTTCACCGCCTCAACAAGCTCAGGATCGGCAGGCTCCTCTATCCAGGAGAGGTTTTTCCTCACATTGTCGGGGTTTGCCGAGCTGAAGAGAGTCGTGGCTATATCCGGATTGCCGACGGAATACTGAATGGCGAGTTTCTCTATGGGATATCCGGCTTCCTCGCAATAGAGCGCAGCCTTGGCACACGCCTCGACGAGCGTTTCCGGAGCCGGATGCCACGCCGGCACACCGCGCCGGGATAGTAATCCCATCGACAGAGGCGAGGCATTGATCACACCTATCCCCCGTTTGCTGAAGTAACCGGTGAAGTCGGCAAGACGGTCGTCGTTGAGCGAATAGTGGCAGAAATTCAAGACACTCTCCACGGTGCCCTCGGGCACATGGTCAATGACCCAGACAAGGTTCTCGAGCTGCAGGTCGGTGATGCCGACATGGCCCACCACCCCCTGCTCACGCAGTTCCACGAGAGCCGGAAGAGTCTCCCCGGCCACCTGATGAAGATCGGCGAACTCGATGTCGTGCACATTGATGAGGTCGATATGGTCAATACCGAGGCGCTCCATGCTCTCATAGACACTCTCCTTTGCCCGGCGAGCGGAATAATCCCATGTGTTGACGCCATCCTTACCGTAACGTCCCACTTTCGTGGACAGGTAATATCTGTCGCGTCCGATACCGCGCAAAGCCTTGCCGAGCACGGTCTCCGCACGGTAATGGCCGTAATAGGGAGAGACATCTATGAAATTCATGCCGCCGTCCACCGCGGCATGCACCGCCTCGATGGCCCTGTTCTCGTCAATGTCATGGAACACCCCTCCGAGAGAGGATGCGCCAAAGCTGAGTTGCGACACTTTCATTCCAGTCCCGCCGATTTCTCTGTATTTCATGATCTGGATCTGTTAGGGTTGTGACTGCCGCCAGTGCCTCCAAGTGCACTCGCGACTAATATGTCGCAAAGGTATATCATAAAATATCATTTTTTCTGCATAAAATCGATAAAGAATTGGACGAAATCGACATTTAGGGATTTGCAGTTTGGAGAGACGGAATTTATGTGTTTATTTTGCGGTGTATTCAAAACACATGCACAAACCATGAAAATAACCGATATGCTGATGCTCAACGTCGGGCATGCCGTGCACGACGCTGACTGGAATTTCGAGAAGGTCAACAGTCCCTTCTCCCGGATATATTACGTCACCAAAGGAGAGGCGGGCCTCAAGATCGGCGAAACCCTCTACCACCTCACTCCAGGCAACATGTATATGATCCCGGCATTCACCGAACACACAGACATATGCCACGGGGTTTTCGAGCATTTCTACGTGCACATATATGAGGATGCGGCGTCGGAGCAGGAACTGATCGGACGTTTTGATTTCCCGGTGGAGATCCAGGGCACGGCGCTCGACGCCGCCCTCTTCCGCAATCTGTGTGACCACAACATGGCCATGGCGCTGAAATTCTCCGATCCCAAAATCTACGACAACAAGCATTCGCTCATAGAATGCGTGCGCCTCAACCGCGAACGGCCCCTGTTCGACCGGCTGGAGTCGGTGGGCATAATCTATCAGCTCGTCGGCAGGTTCGTGCGCTTCGCCAGGCCGAAGTTCCAGATCACCGACGCGAGGGTTGAGCAGGCTCTGAAGACCATCTCCTCCAATATCGACGAAGTAGTGACAGTCGACAGCCTCGCGAAGGAGGCATGCATGTCGAAAGACCATTTCATCCGCCTTTTCCGCAAAGACCTCGGCGAAACCCCGGCCCAGTTCATCATCAACGACAAGATGACAAGAGCCAAACTCATGCTCGCCTCTGAGAACATGTCGGTGAAGGAGATAGCCTTCTCATTAGGATACTACGACATATCCTACTTCAACCGTCTCTTCAAGAAGCACACCCTCCTCACCCCGCGCCAATACCGCACCTGCTTCAACAAAGACCTCTGACGCCTGAAGGTGACGTCATGAAGGATAAGGGAATCACATCACTTTGGGCGCAAGATCAGAACGGGAAGAAGAGTGGGATGACGAATATCATGAGGATGCCGAGAAGAAGCTGCAGCGGGGCGCCGACCTTGACATAATCCATGAAGGTGTATTGTCCGGCAGGCATCACCAGGGCATTGGGGGGAGTGGAGAAGGGAGACATGAAGCAGAGCGATGCGCCGAACGTCACAGCGAACAGCATAGGAAGCGGACTCACCCCATAGGCCACGGCACTCTGCACCGCTATAGGAGCCATGAGCACGCTCGTGGCAGTATTGGAGATGAAAAGGGTGAGCAGCGAGGTGGTGAAATAGATACCCGCCATAAGCCAGTGGGGCCCGATGCCTCCCAACGCGTCAACAAGCCCCACGCTCACGGTCTCGCTGACGCCGGTCTTCTCCAGGGCGAAACTCATGGGCATCATCGCGGCTATGAGCACGATGCTCTCCCAGTTGATGGTGCGGTAGGCGTCGGCAATGGAACGGAAGCACCCGGTCAGCATCATGAGCACGCCGGCGGTAAGCACTATGAACACGGCTGGAATACTGCTGAAGACAAGGGCAAGAATCATGGCGAGCATTATCACTGCGGCAATCGGGGCCTTATAGTCGATGGTCACCCGGAAAGCGTGAGCACCAGGAGCGCTATGAGGGCCACGATGTCGGCACGTATCCGGCCCCATACGAAACCGGCGGCCGCCAATAGAAGGGTGATGATGGTAATAAGCATAATTCTCAATCTGTTTTGAAAGCAAATATAATCAAATCTGAGGATACTGCAAAAAAGACTGCATCTACCTCCATTCTCAGAAGTTGTTTAAAAAGCAACGTTAAATCATGGGTCGCAGTCTCGGAGCAGATTTTTTCTTGCAGGTGAAGGAGCATAGCGGGC
>ERZ836877.630-NODE-630-length-59161-cov-9.131594_pt1 | contig 59161 bp, 84 predicted proteins | sample MGYA00519469_ERZ836877 | MGnify/ENA primary metagenome ERZ836877 (study PRJEB31850, sample SAMEA3708809) | human gut metagenome | biome: human gut; feature: human-associated habitat; material: faeces | place: China | collected 2014 ...
TATCTATGTCTCCGTCTCCTTTTGTCATTGCTGTTAGTATTGCCAAGTTTATTTTTTCTATTGTTCTTGATTTTTCTGTTTTTATTTTGGCTTCTTTCGATTTTGTTATTATTCCGTTTTCTCCACTTAATGCATTAATTGTTACTCCTGCTAGTATCAACATATCATTTTTTCACATATTCATTTTTTATTGATACTTATAGCTTTTGCTGTTATAGCAACAAATTCACAGTTTTTCAATATCTTTATCAGTTGCTATAAATTTCAATGCGTTAATAACAAATTAATAACAATTGCTGTTGTCTTCAAATTCACTAATCATCTTTTTTATTTCATCGACATCGCATCCATTATTTATTCCTAATTCAAACATCTTTAAAATTACTTTTTCTTTTTTATTATATTTTTTGCTTAATTTTTTTGTTTCATCTAATACTACATTATTACACATTAATATTCCCTCTCTTTCGTAAATCAAATCATAATTCACTTTCAAGGGGTTGTAATCTTTTTCTATTATATTATTCCTTTTCTTTTTTGTAAATACCTCCATTTTATTTTTTTCGTCATTTTTTTCTTTCATAAATAAAAACCTCTCTTTCGTAAATATAATTTGACAATTTACTCTTAAGAGGTTATACTTAATTTACAGTTAACTCTTTTGAGTAAATTGTTTGTGTAAAAGAGATGTGTTAGATTTGCGGTCCTTGCATCTCTTTTTTCTTATTATAACAGATTTATTTTCTATGTCAAAACCCGTTTTCGACAAAAAAAGCCTGTAAGTATTGAAAATACTACAAACTTTTTTTATAATTTTCTGAATTTTTTTATTGGTCAAAGTTTATTGTTCTGTTTCTAAGCTCATGCCAATTTACTCCTGATATATATTTTATGCTTTCTGATGACAATAACTCATGTTTCTTTGCATATTTATTCCATTCCTGTATTGTAGGAAATCTTTCTTCTTTTCTTGCTATCTCTTTTAAATAATTTATTGATTCGTCATATTTTAAATATATAAGACTATTTTCTGGATATTGTACTTCTTTTTTATAATATTCATTTAATATTTTATCAAAATTTTTACTTATCTTTTTAGTTTCTTTTGAATTTAACCCATATTCTTCTATTACTATATGTAATTTTCTTCTTATTCTCTCTAATCTTTCTCTCATCTCTTTTTCTCCATCTTTTGTTTTTTTATATTATAACATATTATTATATAAATATGCATAGTGTAAAGCTGTATTGTTAAATTTTATGTCGAATTTTGTTATAAAACGTAATTTTTTAATAAACACTTGCCCTTTCACAATCAATTTTAAGCTATTTTATTTTTTATTTAATGTAGTTATATGCCTTTATTTTTCAATATTTTTGATAATTTTATCTCTGATGACAAATTTCGACAATGTTTTTATTTTTTATGTGATATAGTGTAGAAAAAAGGAGGGATTTATATGCAAATAGATTTTAAAAAAGAAGATTTGCCAAACATAAACAGCATAAAATACAATTATGTCTTTAATGGTAAAAAATGCAATTTTATGCTAGATAAAATATACTTGTCTAATTACGACAACAATAAAACTGTAGTTTTTAATCCTAGTATTATGCCGCCTTTCACTGAGGCATATTATACTTTTTGTTCAAACATTATTCATGAATTAATATATAAAATCTCTCGTAAAGAGATTGAACCTCTTGATACTATTTCTATAGAAGTACCTGATGATTATAGTACATTTTCTATTATAAACTCATAATATTAAGCGAGAAAAGGCAGAATACTATCTGCCTTTTACTTTACATCTTTGTACAATAGCCTAATGCAATCCATCCACTTGGAGTTAGGCCAAATCCGTTTTGAATTTTAGTAACTGTTGTTATTACTCCTCGTTTTAGTCCATTAGTATATTGATTTCCTAGTTTTTTGTTCTGATATCTTGCATTATATGTTAATTGTTTATACTCTTTTATTATATATTTTGTACTAGGACCAGTGCGAACATTTAATACATTTGCATTAACTTTATATGTTCCTGTAGTGTATTTTTGAAGTTTTTCATTTTTTGCAACAGTTATATACTTAGTTGTATAAGCTAGTGAGATCCATCCTAAATTTGTCTTTCCAAAGTTGTTTGACTCTGCTAATATAGTTACTATTGAGCCTTTTGCATATCCACCAACTCTTGAATATGAGGTACTAGCTCCACTTCTTATATTTAAACCACCATTTGCTGTTACTTTAACTTGATAATTTACTTTGTTTATATTAGATTCTACTTTATCTGTCACTGTTGTTGTAGTTGTATTTTCTTTTATGTCTGTTCTATCATTTTTGAAACAGAAGAATTTTTGATAATTTGCATATTCTCTAAAGTTTTCTATTGATACATATACTGTATTACCTTTTACTGTTGCTAATCCTCTACGGCTAGATACATCAAATTTTTCATTATACAAATATGGATCATATACTTTTATATAATCTCCTTCTATTCCTATAAGAACAATGAAATGTCCTCCGTATGTAAATAAACCTTGATTACAACTTGCTATTATGTAATTATTATCTTTTAATTTCTCTACTGCGTCATCTAATTTGTAACATTCACTGTACTCAATATCAAATATATCAGCTGTCCACTTAAAAGCACTCCAGTATGTTCCTTGATTTGCACTTCTATAACCGTATTTTGTATATAATTCTGCCATTTTATCTGGTGTTATATTTCCCTTTATGCTAGACACTACCATTGCTGCTGATGTTGGTCCACAGCCACTTGAACCTATTGTTTGAGATTTATTTTCTATACTAGAATACATTTTACTAGACCATCTGCTATCTAATTGAGAATAGTATGTTAATCCTACATATTCTCCAATTTCTACACTTGGTGTTTTTTCTGAACCTTCATAAGCAATAATTCCTTGTTCTTCAAACCCCTCTGATTCTGTTTCTTGAACTTCTAGACTTTGCTCGTCTGTTTCTGTTAGATTTGGTATCTCTGTACTAGATTTATTTATTTCATCTACTACTGTGTTTATTGCCTCTGATATCTTATTTGTATCAACTTGTCCAGTTTCATTATATTCTAAATAAACATTTAACAATATAGATACTGATACCAATATTGCTACTATCAAGCTTATTGTTTTTGTTTTACTTTTAAATATTTCTTTTAATTTATTTTTCAATTTTCTTCCCTCCTAATCAGTTATTTCAAATTCTTTTACTTTTTCCATTAATGCTTCTATAAATGAATTACCTTTTAGTTTAAAATAAATTTCTGCACTATGCTGTATGCTCTCTAATTCATAATGTGTTATCTTTTTATCTTCTTTGCATCTATCATATATAGTCAATATGTCATTTCTTAAGCTACACTTTGTTGCTTCTATCATTGACATGCAAAAACTAAACATTCCAATCGAAAATGTACCCAGAAATGTAATTAGAAACCAATAATCTTTTAAAAACTCTAATACTTGCATTATTCTTCCTCCTTTGTAATATTTAATACTTTTTGTATATCTGCCATTGCAGTTACATCAAAAATTGTACTTACTTCATCTGTTGAATAAATGTGTGTTGTATCTTCATAACTAGTTGCTTTTTGTATTTTATTTGCTATTACTTTTTGTTCATCTGTAAACGCTATTCTTTTTTCTGTTGCTGTTTTATAATAAATAGTAATGTTATTAGTAGATAAGTATTTCTTAAATGCTGCTACTGTGCTTTCTTCTAATCTCGAAGATTGCATATATATAACAACGTTATTCGGATAATTAGAACTTGCATTTCTTATATGTTCTGTATTAGAAGTATCTCCATATTTTGAAACTAACTTATCACATAATATCTTATCTTCGTCTACTCTTTTTCCATTTTCTAAAATATTTAAGCAATTTATTACTGTATATTCCCCACTATTTTCTACACTAAAATTAGAGTCGTTTTCGGTACCATTTAAAACTAATTTACTCCAATTATGTACTTCTTCTTCATTAATCCAATCGAAGCAGTCATCTGTTAGCATTTCTTGCTGCACTGGTATAATATACTCTTGTTTTTGTGTCTTATCAGAATTTTCTATTATAGCCTTAGATGATCCTTGGTCATATTGACTATGTTCCCCTACTTCTGTGCCTTCTACTATTTTCAATGTATAATCCACATAATCATTTGTATTACACTCGCTTCCTCTAGTCGCATAAAACCAAGCAAACAAATATCTATTACTATCATTTATAATATTTGACACTTTATAGTTTAACATGATCACACCGTCTGTTGTGTTTTGAGTTTCATCATACTTTTCATTTGATTTTGTTCCAGTATAATCTGTATTATTTTGCCTTAATACTAAAAATCCCTTATTTGTGCTTGTACTAGATTTTACTTTTGCTTTTATGGTTAGTGTTTTACCTGCATATTCCGTTAAATCCATTATTTTAAAACCTGCTGCATTATTAGAATTTTTTGAAGTTGTTGCAATTATTCTAAAATTAGTGCCATCTGTAATCTGTTCGCTAGCTTCATTATAATTTCTATAAGGGTATTTTAAAATATTAAATAGATTTACATTGCTACCAACAGTTTTTATTTTGACTGAATTTTCTAAATTTGCTTCTCCATCTCGTTTTACATTTCCATAAATTGCAAATTTTCTGAATTGCACATCTTTTACTGTGTTATTTAATGTTATGTCCTCACCTTTTTGGCTAACAACTGATATTGTATTGATTATATTTTTTAGATTTTCTAAGTCCTCTTGCATTTTTGATATACTATTATCTTGTTCCGAATTTTTTATTGTTACTTCTTCAATGCTTTGTTTTATCTCTGTATCATCATAGTTCTCTAAATTTTCTAATTTTTCTTTATAATTACTTGTAAAATCATTTGTTGATAATTCTTTTCCTTCTACTTTATCTATTTTGCCATTTACTTGTTTTTCTATTTCTTTTGCATTATTGTCTATTTTATCCCAATTCTCATTCAATGTTTTTTCAATATCAAAATTGCTATTTAGATCCACTTGATCTAACATATCCCATTTGAATAATTTTAGTTTTTCTGTTTGATTTGACATTACTTCCTCCTATCTCTAGCTTGCTGCAACATATACAAGAGTTGCTAGCACTTGTGCTACATTTTGAGTACTACCAGAGTTTTGATACATTTCAACTGCTCCTGTTGGTCGAATTTGTATATATGAATTATTTAGTGGCTTATATGCAGTATCCTTTATTACTGCTTGTCCTACTATTAATTTTCCTGGTCTATATGCTTCTGCTAGTGTTATTAAAGTTTTTGCTGTGTTACTTGCTATATTAGATATACTAGCCGTATAGCTTATACTTAATACAACTAGACGTCCTATTTTATAAATTGTTCCTATGCTTATGTCTGATGAATTTACTGTTAATTTTTTAGCTATATTATTTTGAAATGTATCAAACATTGCTTTATTTAACTTTGTTATTCCATTTTGAAAATCAATTTTGTCCATTTATTTTCTCCTCCATTTCCTCAATTTTGTTTTGAAGTTTTTCTATTATTTTTTGTTGTTCTTGTATTGCCTTACAACATAAACTTGTAAATGAATAGTTGTCTACACCCGTATTATCTAGTGATGTTACTTCTTTTGAATAGTTATAATTATCTCCTATTACAAATCCTATATGTTTTTTATCTGTATCTTTTTCACTTTTTAAGTTATATTTATAGATATCTATATTTTTTATTATTTCTATTGCTTTATCTTGCAGCATCTCAAAATTTTTCTTTTGAAGCTCAAGTGATGTTTGAGTTAGTACTGGTGTTTGTATTCCTGTATTTTTTATAGTTGTACTTCCTAAGGTTCCATATAACTCTATGGTAGGTTGACCTGAATTTATTTGACCAGAAATTCTATTATTATTGTTTAAAATTGAAAAACCTTCAGAAAACAAACTTGTTGATGTTTCTTGTTCATTTTCTAATGTTATATTTTCTGCTCTTAACTGTCTAAAATATGATTGAAACATTCCTAATGCTAATATATATTTATTCTTCTTATTATCATATATTGAAACCGCTCTAGTAGAAGAATATGGATCTATTTCAAAAACACCATTTTTTTCTAAAGTTCCTCCAGATGATACTGCATTAAGAACATATATATAATCAAGTCCTGTTATTCTTCCATCTTTATCAATATCATACTTATCATAATCGGACTGAGTAGCAGAAATCTCTCCCATTATAATTTTTTGTATTCTCTCATTGTCACCCTTAGTAAATGTTCCAAAATTCTGGTTTATTTGTGTTTTAAATTTAGCTGCTTTTCCATTAATATCTATCTTATCCGCACTTATGCAAACTTTTTCTGCACTTTGATTAATTTGCGAAATTATTTCATCTTTTCCTACTTTTTTACTAACAGTACTTGTGATATTGTCTGTTGTTTGTTTTATCTCTGATTTTGCTGTTGTTAACTCTCCTTTTGTTGCATAACTTTTTGATACAGAGCTCGTTATTTCATCTGCTTTCATATTAATAGCACTATTCATTTCTGTTGTTGTACTATAATCTTCCAATTTCTTATTTACAGATAAATCAATTTCTTGTGCTGTCTGTTTTATTTCACTATCCATTTTTACATTAGTTGCAAATACTTCTGAATATTCACTTTTTATTGCCCATTTTGCTGATATTTCCGCAGTATAATTTTTTATTGATAAAGTATTATTTCCTTCTTCTAGCATTATTGAAACTGTTCCCAAACTTTCTGTAACTGCTTTATCTTTTATTGTTCCATCTGCATTTATTCTTCTAATAACTTGTGCTTTTCCTTCTTTTAAAATATATTCATCATATACTGTTCCATTTTGCCTTAATGTATCTTGTATATTTAACTCATACTCCTTGCTTTTACCATTTTGGTCTTTTATTACTATTAAACTATCTCCTTTTAGATATAAATCATCACTTAAATATAAATTGTCACTTAATTTTAAAGATTCAAATACTGTATTATTCCCTTTTATGTGTAATTCTAATAAATTTCCTTTTATACAGTTTTCTAATGATATTGTTCTTATTCCTTCTATACTTCTAGTTAAATCTGCCATGTTAGATACTTTATCTGTTATACTATCCATTGTTTGCTCATGTTTAGTTAGTTTTTCTTCATGCTCTGTTGTTTCTTGTATTAAATCTTGTATTAATCCTTCATTTTTCTTTGCTAGTCTTTCTACTTTTAATGTCTTTTTTTCTTCTTTTGTTGTAACTTTATATTCTGTTTCTGTTGTTTCTGGTATTTCCGCTTCTATATCACTTGTTATCCCTGTATTAATTGTTATATTTGCTTTTAAATAATATGATTTATATAAATTATCTTCTCTATCTCCAAGTTCAATACAAGCACATGGATTTAACCACATTATTCCTACATCAGAGGCTTCAAATGAATAATATTCTAATCCTTTTATTTGTTCAAACATACCTTCAATAACTTTTTCTCTTTGAAATTCTATAAACTCATTTTCGTCAAATCTAATCTCGCATCTTCCATTTTGCTTTATACTATCTTGGTCTTTTTCTTCTACATTATCTTCTACATCTCCACGTCCTAAAACCAGAGCATTTACAGGTCCAAAATTTTCCTTTATTGTTAAATCTGTCAAATATGATTTATCTATCTTTTCTATAGCATTATCATTTACTTTATATAAGTTAAGTTTATTTTCTTCTATAAATGCTGTTGTTAAAGTTGCCTGAGCTATTTTTTCTAAAACATCTCTATATGTTAATTCTTGAACTGTAAAAAAATCTTCTGTAACATCTAAATCTGCATTATAAAAGTCTGCTGAAAATAACTCTACTCCACAAACTTCACACATTCTTTGCACTAGCTTTAACATTTTGCAAGGATATGTTAGTTGTAATTCTGATTGCTTAAAATTTTTCATAAATCTAATCATTCTGTCATATCCTGTTACTGTTATTTCATCTTTTTTCTTACTATCTTCTACATCTTTTATAAAAAAATTTCCTAAGTCTATATACTCATATTTATCATCCACAAGTAAACCATATTTAAAATTAATATCTTTTTCTTTTATCTCGTTAGCATTTTTTACAGTTATTTCTATTTGTTTCATTATTGTTTTAAAGAGTTGGCCGTCAAAACTATACTTTAGTTCCTTTGCTATTACATCTTTTCTTTCTTTTAACTTATAAAGTGGTATTTCATTGAAAACCTTTACTGGTAGAAATTGTATTTCTTTTAATATTGTTCCTCCAGCACATATACTTAATTCTGCCTCTTGTTGTTTTATCTGCTTAGTTATCTGTTTAAATTTATTACTTACACTCATGTTTTTTGTGCCCTCCTGTCTATTGCTGTTAGTACTACTGAAAACTCACTCCAATAACCTCCACACACTAGTGGGCTAGATTTTATAGCTTGACCATTATAAAAATCTTCCTTATATAATTGTCCTTGTTTATAGTTTGCCATATCTCTTTCTAACGAAAATTGAACACCTGATAAAAATGGGTGTTCAAGCAATGTTTTTATTAAATTAAATTGTTCATCTGAAACTATTCCAAATTTTATTTCTAATGTAGTAAAATATCCTATAAATGTCCCACTATAATGCCCATCTAATGTATTTCTTCCAGTTCCGTCACCCCATAGAGGCTCTGGTCCAGGAATTAATTCTACAATTCCTGGAACCTGGACATTATTTACTATTAATTTTGGTTCATACATATTTAGCCTCCATTCGTTGCAAATTTATTTTTACTTCTTATTTTTTCTAGTTTCTTATTTAATTCATAAGCATCTATATATAAATTAAAGTCAAAACTTAAATTTACTAATATTTGTATTATTTTTTCTAATAGTTCTATTACTTTTTTATTATTTCCTAATCCCATTTCTTGATTAGCTTTTTTATATAATGACATTATTTTGTCTTCTGGTGCAACAACTTCCCCTTGATGTCTATTATCACCTATCATGGCTAGTTGTGGTGTATTTGCTTTTACATATCCACCTTGTGCAAGTCTTGGTAAACTTAATCTATTTATTTTACTAATATTTACACCTGGTATTAAATTTATTATACCTATTGCTCCATTTATCAGTTTTATTGCTTTATTTATTGTTTTTTCAATTAGTCCTATTACTCCATTAATTCCAGATTTTACTGAATCAGAAATTGCATTTCCTATATTTATTCCTAAATTAGAAAATGCATTTTTTACTCTTTCCCATATTCCACTAAAGAAATTACCAATATTACTAAATATTCTTGTTATTCCATTATATGCTTCCTGAAATATATTAGAAAACCAATTTCCTACATTACCAAATGCATTAGTAATATCATTTTTTCTATCCTGAAACCAGTTTCCGATATTTTGAAATGCATTTTGTATTCCATTTCTTGCACTTTGAAACTTATCTGAAAACCAATTTCCTATTCCTGAAAACACCTCTTTTATTCCTTGCCATGCCCCAGATGCCGTATTTTTTATATTATTCCACAAATTTCCAAAGAAATTTTTAATAGGAATAACAATCTTTTCATTAAACCATTGTCCTGCTTTATTCCAAGCATTCTTTATTCCTTCCCAACATTTTTTTGCAGTTTCTTTCACATTATCCCAATTTTTTATTAATGCTACAATTATTGCAATTAAAGCTGCCACAGCTATAACAACTAATGTGATGGGTGATGTTAAAACTGTTAATGCTGCATTAAATAACCATGTTGCTGCCGTAGCTGCTGTTGTTGCTGCTGTACTAGCAATAGTTGCTGCTGTATTTGCAATTTTAGCACCCGTATTCACAACCCATTGTACTGCTTGTTTTATTAAAGCCGCTGTTCCTGAAATAATATTTTTTACAAAGTCTTTTGCATATAATAAATTCAAATACATAGTCTCTGTCTTATCTTTTATTTTCGCAACTGTAGCGCCTGTAATAGCAAGTGTTATATTTTTTAATGCATTAATTACACCTCCTGATTGCGCAATAAAAGACATCAATTCAACTGTTTTCCATGCTCCAAAAAATGATAGTATAGCTATTTCCATTCCTGCAACAGTTTCCTGATTATTGCCCATCCAATCTCCAATTTTACTTAATGCACTTGCTATTAAATTAAGTGTATCTACTATCACTCCTCCTGTCCACTTTGCTATCGGTTCTAGAAAATTATTCCAAAACCATTGAAATACTGGTTCAAAAGCTGTTATTACTTGATTCAAAATCTTTAATGCTCCTGCTATCAGATCTAGAAATGCTGGTAATACATCGTTTATTGTCCAAGCAGCTAATTTTAAAAGAACATTATCATAAAACCATAACAAGCCATTTCCAACATTTTCAGTAAATGGTTCTAGAGATTTCCATAAATTATCAAATGAATTTTTTAGTTTATCAAAATTTATAGATTTCATTGCATTTGCTGTTGAATTTAAAAAGTGTGGTAATGCATCTGATATTACATAATTTCCTAATGGTTTTAAATAATTATTATAAAAACTATCAAGTATTTTTCCACATCCTTGTCCAAAATATGAAATAGCTTCCCTTAAATTATTAAAACTCTTTTTTAAAGGTTCTAAATTTACTCCATTTAATATATCTTCTATATTACTTGCTTGCTTCTTTATATTATCTGTTAAGTTCAGCCCACTTGTGTCTATCTTTCCTCCTGCTCCACTACCACTAGAAGACTTACTTTTGCTATCATCTTTTTTCAATATCTGTGCTGTATCAAATGAAGCCAAACTTTTTAGATCTTTAGCAGATTTTTTTGCACTATCTCCAATTCCACTCACAGCATCACTTGCATCAGACGCATCTGATGCTAAATTTGAAACAGTACTTGTACTATCATCTCCACCAGCATTTCCAAAAATCATTTCTGTAAATGATTTAAAAGCATTTGCTAATACTTGAAGCTTCGAAAGTACCCAGTTTATTCCTTTTACAATAGGTGTAAATATATTAATAAAGCCTTGTCCTAATGCCGCTTTTAATTCATTGAACCTTAAGCTTAGTACCCTTGTTTGGTTTGCCCAACTATCACTAGTTCTCGCAAAATCTCCATTAGCTATATTTAATTTATCTAATACAAATTTATATCTTAATGCCACTTTTTCTTGCTCTGACATTTTAGATGTTGTTTTCCCATAACCATTTGCCAATGCGTATCGGTCAAGTGCATTTTGTGTCATTACAACACCTAAGTCTTTCAATGTTTCTGTTTCTCCAGTGAATACTGACTTTAATTTTGTGTATGCTTCATCACTTGATAAATTATAGAATGAAGCAACATCACCTGTTAATCCTGTTAAAGTTTCTGACATTGCTAGAGCTTCTTTATTAGAAAAGTTAAATGCTTTTGCCATTGCTCCAAATGTACCAACATACTTTTTAGTTACAGTTTGACCCAAACCAAATTGAGTTATTGCATTTTCAGCAAATCTATTTACTTCTGTATTTAAACTTCCAAAAGTAACATCAACAACATTCTGTACTTCTGTCAAATCAGACCCTAAATTAATACATTCTTTGCCAAAATTTACTATTGCTTTAACAGAAAATGCTGCTACCGCTAATTTACCAATTTTCTTTAATGAGTTCTCTATTCCTGAACTTTTTATTGTATTTGTTGTATCTTTTAGTCCTTTATTAAATGGATTTGAATTTAATAATAATTCAAAATCAACAGAGCCCACATTCGTACTCATACCTACTCCTCCCCTCTTTTTTAGGATAAAAGCAGGTATTGGCTAACTACTCACCACTAATGGTCGTGTTGCTCACTCTGTCTTTTTCATCTATATCCATTTTAATTGTTTTCTTACATCTTATACATTTTATTTCACCCTTGCATTTTTCAACCTTTAATAAAAGTTGATTACAATTAGGGCATCTTACTTCTGTCATTTGTTATCACCAGCCATTTCTTTAAATGCTTTTTGAAATTCTGTAATAACTTTTTCATAATCTTCTTTGCTCATTTTCTTTGCTAATTTATTTCTATATTTCCATCTTATATTTTTTTGCTCTTGTGTGAAGTTTTTTAACATTTCTTCATCATCTTCACTGCGAATTTGAACAATGTTTCCGCAGTGGTGTATCTGGCATCAACCCAGATATAAGATTACACAATTCTGCATAACTCATTGTGTCTACTTCTTTTCTTATTCTTATTCCATATTGTTTTGCTAAACTTGCCTCAATCAAAGGCCAGTCTTCTTCCATGTCGTACCATAATTCTGTTTCATTATTTGTTTTGAAATCGTTTTTCCATTTCCTCATAAGTAATTTCATTTACTTGTGCCATTATTGCTATAATAATAACTTTTAAGTCTGCAACTTTTACTTTCATTCCTTTTATTTCTTCTAATGCTTCTTTTCCTAGTAATAATTCTATTGCTTTAAATAATCCATCTAAACTATCGTCTTTTTTAAATAAATCTTGTGCTTTCAACATTGTTTCTGCTCCGCAGTCTACTTCATATGTTTTACCTTCTGCTATTGTTATTGTTTGTGGTTCGTGACTTAATTTTGAACTAATATCTATATTTGCCATTTCAAATTCCTCCTAAATATATTTATAAGAGGCCTTTAAGGACCTCTTACTTTTTAATATCTTATTTTTTTACCGCTTGTGTTGTTTCAACACTTTGTGGTGATGCTTCTGTGTATGTTGGTTTTCCATTTGACATTACATCATACTCTAAAGGTCCAACTTCTGTTGATTTACCAATTGCCATATTTGTAATATTAAATATAGCATTTTCAAATACTAATTTGTCTCCATTTGGAAAAGTCCATTGAAATGTTCCTTCTGCATCTCTTCCATTCTTCATAAAGAATCCAGCAACATAATCATTACCTTTATCTCCATAATTTCTTTTTCCAGATACAGAAATTGTAATAGATTTAGATGTCATCAATCTTCTAACCCATCCTTTTGTATCATATGGGTTCCATTCTTCTACTCCATTATCTAATTTAACGCTAAAAGATTCCATATCAGCAATGTCGCTTAATGATTCTAAACTTATTCCAGCTTGAAATTGATTTTCGTAACATGGATATACTCCTGATTTTGTTCCCATTATTTTTCACCCTTTCTATATAATAAATTTAATTCTATTGAAAACTTGTAAATATTGTTTTCATCTGCACCTAAGTCAATAGGTCCATTATATAAACACTCAATTGAGCAATTATAATCATCAATAAAAAAAGAACTACAGTCTAATAGTTCATAAATCTTATTGGCCATTGTTTCAGCCATATTATAATTTTTAGTCCATCTTAACAGTAATGTAACTGGTAATATTCCATAACTTTTCAACTTTTTATATTTAGAATTATCTTCTAATTGTCTACGATTAGCATACAAAGCAATTGCTTTATCTTGATTTTCATCCATTTGTCCTATATACCATTTGGGGCAGTCTGTAATAATATTTTTTAAATAATCTCTTATTTTAGATACACTCATTCTTGCTATCATTATCCATTTCTCCTTTTTAACATTTGTTTAAAATATTTTATTGGTAAATCTTTCTTGATTCCACTAATATAATCATCAAAATAATACTGTTTTGCATTAGGATTTTTACCTTGTTTTATATGTATTTCTGGGTCGAAATAAACCTTTCTTGCATATACTGTATCTACAACTATTCTAGCCACGCCTTTTATAACTTTTTTATCATCTACAAAAGTGCTATCATTTTGCATTGTACCAGTATCAAATGGCATTGTTTGACTTTGAATTAAATCTGTTTTTACCGCTTCTGCAGTATCTATCAATGCTAATCTTGCATTTTCTAATAATCCATTTATATTTTTAGTATTATACGTTATTTTCATATTAAATCAACTCCAATGTTGTATGATGAACGGTTCCATCTGGATTTCTAGGTCTACTTGCTTGATAAATTTCATATTCTATATCATTTATTATTACTTGTCCACCACTTATTTTCTTTATAGTTGGTGCTATATCTCCAAGTAATATTACTTTTCCTACAAGTTGAATCTTTCTTCCATCTGAACTAATTATAATTTTAGTTGTTTCAACAAATCTACATTTTTGATTTTCTAAATTCAAAGAAGTTAAAGGCTCACCATCTTCTGATAAGCCTTCTTGATATATAACTACATCACATTTATTATTTAATAATCTTTCCAAGTGCTTTGGATTTAACCTTTTTATCATATAATCCTATTTGTTAATCCTGTTCTTTTTAAATAGAAAAAGGCTAATTTTGATATATTTAGTTTATCCGCCATTTCTTGTGATTCCTTTTCATTTACTGTTAAGTCCCCACCTATAGAATAACTAGATATACTATTATCATCATATATGCCTTCTTCTTTTATATATTCTGCTTGTAAACAAGTTGCTTTGATTATTAAATCTTTTTGTTGTGTTGTTAAATTATTAAATCCTCTTCTTTCAATTCTTGTTAATGTCGCCCTGTTGATATCTATTGAGGCTAACTCTAAATATTTTTCTATTTCTTCATTTTCTAATACTTTAGAACCATATTTTGAATAATCCTCTTTTGTCGCATAAACATTTATCATTTGCAACACCTCTTATTTTACTTTCTTTTCTAATTCTGCAATTTTGGCTGTTAGTTCATCATTAACTTTTGTTAACTCTGTCTTTTCTTCTTCAACTTTTGTTATTTTGGCTGTTAATTCCTCATTAACTTTTGCAATTTTCTTTAATTCTTTTTCTAAATCTTTAGAAGCTACTTTTTTAGTAGCTCCTAATTTTGAATATCCTCTAGCTTCATATTGTGCTAATTCTTCTTCTTCAATAAGTAATAGTGCATTACCTTTTTCGACTCTTATTTTAGACATTGTGACCTCCTATTCTCCAGCATATTCAGTTGTATCAACATCAACATATATACTATCAATTTTATTATCTTTTCCGTTTGGAAAAACAAATGTATCAGATAATGAGTGATCTTGATATAAATATCCATCACCTTCTGTATGTGAACCTGGTGCAAAATAATATATGTTAGATATCTTTGGAACTGTTTTTACAGTTTCAAGAGATGCAATTAAAACATTTATTTTATGAGAACCTGTTACAGCTTCTATTCCTTTACCTGGATCAGCAGTTACTTTTTCAACTGGTTCAAATCCATCTGTAAAATCAAATTTGTCATAAAATCTTTCATCATCTATAACTTCCATAATAGTTACACCATCGATGTCTGTAATTCTAGTTTCTATACCAATTCCACCTTCTGCTATCTGTGTCATTTCTATTTTTCTTGTGAAATCTGTAGATTGTTCTAATAAATCCATTATGAAACTTCTAACATAACAGATTAATGAACCATTTTTTACATATCTTCTTAATTTTCCGGCACTAAGCATACTTTTTAATTTTCCAAAAACATTTGCTTTTGTCCATTCTGATTCAGCAGTAGAACTATGATATCCTGTTAATTTTTGTGCCTCACTGGCTACTTTTGAAAAGAAATATGCATCCATCTCTGGAACTTGTTGAGTTTTATGGAATGTTTTTGATATATTTTTTATTGATGCTGTTTGATTTGTTTCATCAACATCTGCTACATCTACTAAAAATTCAATATCTCTGTCATGTGTAACTGTATAAGGTACATCATTTTGTTCATAACTTCCCTTATTCCATCCTCCATTTCTATTGTGTGATTTGTAACCACTTGTTTTCATTTGTGTAAAATGAAATGTTTTTGCACCTACCCATTTAACGTTTGATGTTATAAATGGTGATGTTAAACTATCTTGCTCCATTATTTCTAATAGGTCTGGAAGCCAAACCTCTGCATAATTCAATGAATTTGCCATAATTAATTACCTCCTAAAATGAATTAAACCTGTTCCATCTTTTTGTGGCCACAGGCTTTTTGTTTTTTTGATTTTCATCAGAGTTACTTTGTGTTGCTCCGAATTTAAATCCTTTTTCTTCTTTTTCTTCTTCCTTTGCAATTTTTAGCTCAGGAAATTCAGAAATTACTGCGTTGATTTCATCTTCTAGTTTTTTTGTGTCTAGCGCACCATTTTCTAAAACCTTTGACATATCAACTAATCTTGCTGCTCTTTCAACCTTTTTAACATCTACACCAGCTTTGGCCATAGCAAGTGCTATTTTGTCAGTATAGTCTGCTTGAGCAGTTTCTTTTTGTTCTTCTTGTCCTTTATCTTCTTGTTTGTTTTGAGTTTCTTGAACTTGTTTAGAAGTTTCTCCTTGTTCTGCTTTTTCAGCGCCTTTGGCATACATTCTTCTGATAAATCCATCCAACTCATCTTGATTTTTGAAAACTATTGAACCATCTTCGCCCTTTTGAGCTACTTGTTTTTTAGCTTTCTCGCCCTCATTTTTGTTTTCAGCTTTTTGCTCTTTTTGAGCATTATCTGTTGTAGCTTGAGTATCTACATTTTCTTTTTTTTCGTCTTCCATATTGGAACCTCCCCCGTTTAAGGTCCGTCGACCATAATTTTTGCAATAAAAAAAGAGCCCTTTTAAAGCTCTAATTCTAAAAATGGCACAAGTTAATGGATTTGAACCACTACAAACAGTTTTGGAGACTGTTGTGCTACCTATTACACTAAACTTGCATATAAAAAGCACCTACATTGCTGTAAGTGCTTGTATATTATTTATCTAAATTATCAATTGCATATTGTGCTTCACTTTTTGTAAAACCTTCTACTGATGAAATCAATTGATTATATATTGCTTTACTTGACATATTCATACTTGTTTGATATGTCTTTGCCTTTTCTAATGCGTTTTTATTCCAATCTGCTTCTATATTGTCTATTGCATACTGTGCAACTTCTTTTGTAAATCCCTCCACTGATGAAGTTAATTGATTGTAGATACCTTGCTTTGACATATGTAGTGAATTAGAATAAGTTTCTGCTTTTTTTAACGCATTTTTTTCTTCTGCAGTAGGTTCTTTACCTAAAGAATAAACTATATTAATTTTATCTCCTTGATGTGCTACTGTATTTGCAGAAATACTTTGACTAACAAAATTTCCTTTTGCAATATCATTTGAATATTCTTCTATTATTTTTCCGTTAATTTTATTAGCATCCATCCATGCTTTTACTTCTTCTTTTGACATAGTACTAAAATCTACTATAGTAACTTCTACTGAATTATCTTTTTGATAATTATTAGTTGAAGTATTAACTGTATTATTGCTTTGTGAAGCACCTATAATTATTCCTATTCCTATAATAATTATCCAAAACCAACTTTTTTTATAAAATGATTTCTTTTGTTCTTTTTCATGACTTGCCATAATAATTCCTCCTTTTATTTTATTATAAAAAGATTATATCACTTTTAATTAGATTTTTAAGTCGAATTTTGTCGAATAATATAAAAATTTATTTTTTATTAAACCATTCTTCAATTTTTCCACTTTTAACTGCTCTTGCAAATTCTTCTCCTTCTTCTTTCTCTTGTTCAGTTAATTCTCTATATCCTATAACTTCTCCACCTATTGGCATTGATATTCGCACTAAGAATTTATCGTGTTCACTTAATTCTTTATATCTATCCCCTTTTTCTTCTTCTGTAAGATTATTAAAATCCTCTAATGATAAATTACTCATCTATTTCCTCCCATAAAATATAATATGTACCATGTTGTTTTACTATATTTCTTGTTACAAATTTACTATTTCTTGGATATAATATTTCACTTTCAGTTTCATTGTATTTTCTTATATCCTTAGCTCTGGTTGAATTTACATATATTTTTATATTTGCATTTTTATTATAACTTTCTTTATCTGAAAATGATAAATATTCTTTCCAATTTTCTATTTTCCCTATTTTATTCTTTTTTAGAAAATCTTTCAACAATTCTTTGTCTTTTATTTCTAATACTCTAACAATATTTCCATTGTAGTTATTACATTTATTTAGTGCACTATCTAAATTGTCCCTCATTCTTTTCTGTTCATCTGTTAATTTTATATTATTTCTTAAAGTTTCATTTATTTTATAACTTTCTGAACTAATGTATTGGTTTACTGCATATTTTTCTTCATTTGATAACCCTATTTTACTACTTTCTATTTGTTTTTGCAATTCATTAGCTTTATTTTTATAATTTAATACATTTTCAGGTAATAAACTACCAATAGCTAATCTTTGATATTGTTTCTGTCTTTGTTGCAAATATTGAGTATATTTATCTTCTTCATCATGACTATGTTTTGCTTTTGTTACTTCTTCTGGTTCTTCATTTATGTCCTCATAATATGTACTAATTCCATGATGACACCTTGGCTATAATTTCTATAATTATCGGACTATCTCATAATATCTTTTTTAGATATCCAGTGCGCTTCGAGTAGTACATCTCTACCCTACTTCCTTTCGGAATAGTCTCTACACTTTTTATTGACTAATTTTTATATCTCCAAATAAATCCTCCTGAAGTCATTCTTTTACCTTTGCAAACTTCACATATCGCTTTTGCTCCAGTTTGCCTTGTTGCTTCCCTTGTAGACTCATATTCTTTTATAAAATTCCCTTTTAAATCATATTGTAAAACAGCTTTTTTAGGTGAATATTCTTTTTGTCTATTATTGCCTAATACTCTTACACAATGTAACTCATTCTCACTGTATGTTGCCCATTCCAAATTATTTACATTGTTATTACTTTTATTTCCATCAATATGATTTACTGTTGCTTTATTATTTTGATTATTTAAAAATGTTTCAGCAACAATTCTATGTATATATTTATGAGTAACTTTATTTTTCTTACATAATCCAACAAATAAATAACCTCTACTATTATTTCCAGGAGATAATATTTTCCCTTTATAAAGGATATCTTTTATCCCATTACTTGCATAATGGTCTAAACTTCTTATTTTACCTGTATTACTCACTTGATATAAACCTTCATATCCTTTTATATCTTTCCATATTTCTTCCACTTTCATCACCTTTTGGATTATACCACAATTGTTTACAATAGTCAATAACTTAGCACGGGATTGGGATTTCTCCGTTCCCCGTTAGCATACTTTCGTACACACCCACTTTGTAATGTGGTTCACACTGTTTCAGTTCCACCCAATTTCTTAAAATCAATGGAACAACCCACCTTCGATTGCTTGGGATAGTAGAGGGTAATTTTTACTACTATCCTTATTCAGGATTTCTTTTCCACCAGACCATACATCATCTATATAAACTCTGCCTTCCCATTGTGTACATTTATCACAAGCTCCACCATGTTTTGATACATATACTAATGAATTACCTAATTTTTTACGCATTTCACCTTCACCCATTAGATTTGCTCTTTTATTTGCTGTTCTAATAGCCATATCACAGTAATCTGCAATATTATGCTTTGTTCCATTTTTATATTCAATACAATTAAATCCTCTTGATAAAAAATCTTTACTAGCCATATCAATTGCTTGTTTTACTGTTCCTGCTCCTGTATTAGCAAATACTTGTGCTTTATATATTATTTGTCTGTATTGGTCATTTGCCATTCTCAAAGTTGCATATTTTACATCTTTCATGTCATTTTTTGTACTTTTTATTAATGCATCTAATTTTCTATGATTTAATCCAAAAAAAGATCCACCTAATTGTGAATCTTCTTTCTTTATAAATCCAGTTTGTATTGCCTTCTTATTTGTCCTACTAGCACCTTCTTTGAATTGGTCCTTTATGTGTTTATATATGTATTTATTTAAGTCTTTTGTGGTATTATTAAATATTTCTTTATTTGCTTTTTTGTAATCTTCAAATTGTTTTATCTTTAATGCTTGCCATTGTGGCCAGTTAAATCCTTTTGCCTTTTCATCTTCTTTATGACTCCACAGTGTCCTTTTCATAGAAGATATTAGTTGTAATTCTATTTTTTCCATTACTTTTTTTATATCATATTCATTTTGCATTTAATCACCTACTCTAATGGTTCCATTATATTAGGTTCTTCTTTTTGAATTATTCCTGCTTCTTCTTTTAGTCTTTTTACTTCTTCCTCTTTTTCTTCTTTTGTTAAGCTATCTCCATACATTGTATCAACTGTTTTTTCAATACTCATTACATTTTGACCAGGTCTAGCTTTTGATACCGTTTCTACTGTTGCTTCAAATGAAGGGTTTGCGTATTCTTTAAAATCAACTATTGCTTCATATTCTCCTGCTGTTTTTTCTTGTGCTAAATCATATGCTTTTAAGCATATTGTAACTAATTTAGGAATAACTTTTTCTAATACATCTATTACTTTCCCTCTTGTATATTGTGTTGCTTTTTCTTTTTCTCTTTGTGCATCTGCATTATCTAGCTTTTTTACATCTATTCCTAATGTTGATGGACTTATTAGCCCTTGTAAACACAAGTCTAATGCTGTTATGTATGATTGTAACATTCCTTCATAATCAAAATCTCCTTTTTCTCTTGTAATTTTGCTACTTTCTGTTTCTGATGTTGTACTTCCTACTTTTGCATATCTATTATCAAATGTATTTGGTTTTATCAATTCTCCATTGCTATTTGTTGGAATTAAATCTTCTGGAATATATGTTATTGTTCTATTATCTCTTAATGCATCTATCCATTTGCTCCATACTTCATCAAAACTATCAAAAGCATCTAATTTCTTTTCTAATATACTTTGGCCTCTACCTTTATATTTTTTTGATTTGTTAAACATCATCGGTACAGCCATCATAAATTTGGTATCTTTTGGTTCTTTTAATTCTGCTGTTTCTGGAATAGCTTTATAATCTTGCATTAAATGGTCATTTTTGTACAATTCGTATTTTATTCCATCTTTAGAATATTTTTCAAAAAGAGTATAACAAACATCTTTTTTAGGGTATTTATTCTTAAAGTTTACTCCTGTTATTCTTCCTCTTGTATATTCAAAGTCAACATCTTGTCCTGAATAAAATTCTATTATAGGATATTTACTTATGTCTGTATCATAACTTATTTTAAATGCTCCATCACATTGTACAAATACATCTATTATCGCCTGTTTTAATGTTTCCTTAAAGTCATTTTCTTTTACTATTTCTTCCCAATTTGTTTGTGCTTCGTTGTTTCCTTTAACTTCTATTTTATTAAAACTATCAACAATTATATCGGCTAACATATCCACTATCATAGCAGGTAATCCTGTATGTATTTTTCTAATATTTATACCAGTTGTACTTTGTGCTGCCCAAAACTTAGCATTTCCCATTAAGTCATCTGTTTGTGTATAGTACTGATGTAATTCTGATGCATCTCCTCTATACCATAATAGATTTCTAAAACAGTTGCCTTCAAATGTATTTGTTTCTTGTATTGTTATTGTATCTCCTACACTTGGTTGTATTTCTAACCAATTTCGTATTACATTTTTTATTTTATCATTTACTGTCCCCATTTTATTCCTCGCTTTCAGTTGTTACTGTTTCACTACCTTGACCTTCTATTATTCTGATTACTTCTATTGTTGCTTGTTCTTTATATTGTTTATATTTTAATTCCTTTTGTATCAATTCTTCATATCTACTTTGATCTATCTCAATTGTTGGTGTTTGAAATAATGTGCTTCTTGTACTCATATATTATTCCTCCTCATCTTTAATCAATTTCTTTATTACTTCCCAATTTCCAATTTTCTTTTTGTGAGGTAACCAAGCATACTGGCAACCATTTATGCTGTGGTCGTTTCCGTCTTCTGGTTGATTATCTTCATCAAATGAATATTTATTACATTCATCTATGTAATCTTTGCAAGTTTCAACAATTAAAAAATCACCAGTATTCAACCAACTTTCTTGTAGTTGAACTCTAGTGATTATTTTTGTTTTTTTCCATGCGTTTTCAAAATTATATACTAATGCATTCTGTCTCTTTGCTTTGTTTGCTTCCATTATTGTTCCTTGGTCTGCATTATCTATAAAACATGTTCTTGCAAATCCCCATTCGTTTTTGAACTCTTCCATAAACTCAACAATCCATTGCACTACATCTGATGGTGCAAATGGTATTGTTCTATCTTTATTATTGAATGTTCTTTCTTTTAATAGAACACATTTATTATCTGTTGTTATGCCTATGCCTTCCAACGTTACTTTATCGTGGCTTTCCTTTGAATATGATGTATCACAACCAACAGAAAACAACTTAAATTTCATTTGTTTTGCTTCTTCTAATGTTATTATGTTTTTAGGTTGTAAATTAAAGCATAGCCCTGTTGCTTTTCCTCTTAGTCCTTGTATTTTATTTTTATATAACTTTGTTCCTATTGGTGCTACTGTTTTTTTCTTTTCTATTTCTTCTTCTGTTAAACCTTTGTTATCATAAAAAGTAAAAAACCAATATCTATAATTTTTCTTTGGCTCAACTTTATTTAATTCTTTCATTATTTCATTAGGTACATCCTTAGCATATTTTTTATATGGTCTAGCATGATTTATTACTTCATCATAAATAGGCAAGTTTGGATCATCTGGATTTAATGTTATACATAAATAATCATTTCTTGTTAAAATCTCTCTAACAAAATCTATGTCTGCTATATTTCCTTCATCTATGTATACACAACCATATTGGCCACCTAAGGCATTTTCCCATTGGTCTTTATTTTTATAACTTAATACATATATAATTTTGTTTTCAAATTTTATATGTGGAAACTTATGGTCTTTGTCTCCATTTCCACAATATACAGCATTCTTATGTATATCTAATATTCCATTATCTTGATTTATTATATTTTTTTCAGCAACACCTGTTGTTCTTGCTGCTATTATATGTTCTTTTTTCCTAGATAGCGATACCATTTCCATAAACTTTACGCCTGCTCCTATTGTTGTTTTTCCTGATGCTGTTGTTCCTTCTAATACATCAACATCTACATTTTCTGTTGTATTGCAAAAATCAATATATTTTTCTGATAATTCAAAAACTTTTTCTTTATTATTCATTTAGTCCTTCACCACCTAATTGTTTGCAAATATCTGCAAATTTTTTAGAAGGTTCTACTTCATTCTTTATTCTTTCTGTAGGTTTATATCCTGCTCTATCAAGAATATCTTTTACTGCTTGCATTTTTATATATTCGTTATTTGATTTTAATAGTTTCTTCAGTTCCTTTTGTGCTTCTACTGCAAGTGAACCAAAATTTTCTTTTATATTTTGCTCTATTTCATTTTTAAATTCTTTATCTTTTTTCCAGTTGCATATTGTCTGTTCTGTTATTTTTAATTCTTTTGCTATTTGTTTTTGTGTTTTATTTTCTATAACCATTAAGTTTATACATTGCATTTGTTTTTCACTTAACACTTGGTTCACCCCTTCCTAATTAAAATTTATTAAAATTATTTTCTTTTAAATTGTTTTATCATTACATCTATTATTGTAACAAAAATAAAAAGAGTAAATGCTATTGCTATTACTCCTATACAACTTAATATTATTCCTAAAAATATATTCCACATAGTCTTATGCCTCTTTTCCTGTTACTTTGTCTACTATCTTTACTATAACATCTGCTTCCCATACATAGTAACTTCCAATTTTTGATACTTTTTCGTTTCGATTTTCTAATATTACTTTTTTCTGCTCTGAATTTAATTTTCTATTTGCTTTAATTTGACTTATTTGTGAATTATTACATTCATAACCTTTTTTATTTAATATATTCACAACCAAATTATTTTTAACTTGAGATATTTTTATACTAAGATTTTTTAATTTCTTTGATTTTACTTTTAAATACACTTTCATTCTCCTTTTTTGGTTTATATCTAAAACAATAATCATAGTATCTACATTGTTCACATTTTCTTTGCATGCAATTTGCATAGTTAATCTTGTCTCTCATAATACACACACTTTGTACATACTATATTATTGTTTTTAAATATTCTTATTTCACAATCATTTTTGTTATTGTTTTTACATCTTGTACAATACTCTTTTTTATATTTTTCTATTCTTTCTTGATTAGTCATACGTACTCCTTCTTTTTTATTAAAAACTCTATGTAATGATATACCGATTGCAATCTCTATCTATTACTCCACATTGGACTGATTTTCACTTTAGATAATATATCACTATATACAATTTTTAATATTAGAACTTGCTAGGAAAGTTCTATACCATACAACTTTTTTTATCCTACAAGGAAGTGTATTTTTATTATATTATCAGTTACCTAGCATTCTGGTAATAACTAATTTAATCTATTTTTATACATTTATTTTCAAATTTTTTATATGCATCCAAATATAGTTCTTTCTTATCTCCGTTAAATGTACATTCATAATACATTCCATCAAATAACGTTGTTGATAATAATGCTTTATTATTTTGTAATGTTTTACATTGCCATACTACAAACACATCGAAAATCGGCTTCACATCACTTTCATCCAAATGCTTTTCAGCATATTTCTTTACTTCTTCTTTACAAATATTAATAAATTTTTCACTTTCCATTTTGTTTCTTCCTTTCCATAAAAAAAGAATAGACATTTAAAACATCTATTCTTCTAACATTTAAATAAATTAAAGGGGCTTTTTTATTTTTGCCTCTCGGCTTTTTTACTATTGTTATTATACTATATATTTTTGTATAATACTACGACATTTTTACGACATTTTCACGACATTTAGAATTTTATCATCTTTTCAGTAGCTTTTTCTATAATTCTTTGTATGTGTCTATCGCTTCTAGTTTGATTAAACAGCTTAAAGTATAATCTATTTCCTATGTCTTCAGCCGTTCTTCCTTCGACATAATAAGCTGTTAATATTTCTCTTTCTTTATACTTCAATCCTTCTAGTCGATCTTCAACCGCTTCTACCTTTTCTATTAATTCTTTGACTTCTTTTTCTAATTCTTCTATTTTGTTTTCTAATTCAATTCTTCTTATATCATTTTCTTCTACTTTTTTTGATACTTTATCACTTATTTGGTTTTTACTATGTATATCTTGATTATCTCCGTATGAAGATGTCATATTAGTATCAGAATCAACATATTTTAATTTTATTCTTGATGTCTTTAACTCTTTAAGCTTAATATTTAATCTTGCCTTATTTTCTTTATATTCTTTTAATAATACTATTAAGTTTTCTCGTGTCATTAGTGTACCTCCTTAACTATATTTTTCCACTTCCACACTTTTTTGCTGTGCTTATCATGTTTCCTTTTTCTGTTATTAATCCTAAGTCAAATTTTGTAAATGTTTCTTTGTACCCGTATAATAGATCTTTATATAAATATAAATTTTCATTACATTTTGCTACTAGTATGTATTCATGTCCATTTTTACTAATTACTTTTGGTATTTTCATTTGCTTTTCCTTTCAAATATTTATATATTACTCTTTCAACATAAGCTAATGCCTCATAATTGCTTATGTATCTTCCATCGTGCCTGTGTCTTACTGTACTTCTTATTATCTTTATTTCTTGATTATATTGTCTTTTGTACATTGTTGCTAATTGATTTTTACTTAATCCTTGCTTCCATTTTTGAATTATCTCTTTATCTTGCATACTACACCTCTTTAGAAACTCTTTAGATGTAGTATGCTCTTTTATCTGTTTATTAATTCTTTTGCTTTATTTTCAAAATGTTGTTTTATACAGTCTTTACAATCTCTGTTTCCACCAACAACTGGGCAATCAAAATTTCTAAAAATACAATATTCTTCTGTTGGTAATGGTTCATTGCCTATCACTATTGCCATTAAATCTATTATCTTATTTTTCTTTTCTAATAGATTTAAGACTGTTTCTATACAGTCTAACTCATATCTACTGTAATAATTATTACAATCATAAGCCATATTAATGTATTTTAGTTTTTCTATCGCTTCTTCTTCATTCATTGTTTAGTCCTCCTCAAATTTATATTGATTTAATATATTATTTGTTTCTGTATAATCAAAAACTTCATTCTTTTTTGTTATAATTTTGTCTTTATAATATTCTAGTTCATCTTTTATCTCTTTTATTAAATCAGTATTTTCGAATTTAATTTCATCAAATAATATTTGTTTTATAAAATATGGTTCTTCATTATAATTAAATATAAATCCACGGTATTTATATCCATCATTTTGAGGTCTTTCAACATCTGCTTCTCTTATAAGTTCAGTATCAAATAATTCAAAAAAGTTTTTATAATCTTTTTGAACTTCTACTTGTATTAGTTGTGTTCCATCTTCCTCATAAAATGTAATATATGTTTTTTCTTCATTTGTGATTATGCAAAAGTATGATATTGTATCATTTTTTCCCATACTTTTTTGAATCTCTTTAGCTGATATTTTTAATATTTCATATATTTTTTTAAAGTTGTTATATTCTTTTACCATATCATCATACTCTTCTTTATATTTATATTCTTCCATTATTCTTTACCCCACAATTCTTCAAAATTACTTGTGTTCTCTATTTCATCTAAATCTAATGTATCTGATTGTTCTTCTAATTTTGCATTACTTGCATTAAATTCATTATCAATATCTCTTTGAATATCATCAATATTAAATTCTTCAAACTCTCCAAAGTTTTCATTATATTCTTTTACTGCTTTACTAAATCTATCTTTTGATTTCATTGTTTCTAAATTATTTTGTAAGTTTCTTATTCCATTTTCATATTTTTCTTTAGCTTCTAAAAATCTTTCTACTATTAATTGTTGTTTTGCTATTTGTTCTTTTAATACTGATATTCTTTGTTTTGTAGTATTTGTTTCATCATATACTTGTTTTGCACCTTTTTTGTCATTTTTCGTTTTACATATATCAAAACATCTATCTAATCTCTTTAAATTATTTTCATTTTTCTTTAATTCATCTTTATATGTATCTAAAGTACCTTTTGCATTATAATAACTTTCATTAAGTTTTTTTAAAGCCTCTTTTTGTCTACTTAATCCTTCTTCCACTTTTTCTATGTTATCTACTTTCACAATCTTATTAAAAAACCTATCCCATAATATTTTAATTTTTGTTAATTTTTTCATTATTATCTACCTCTTTCTCTTTATTTAATTCTTCAACAAATCCTGTTGTTATAATTCCAGTTGGCAAAGCTACAAATGCTATTCCTACTAAACTTGATATTATACTTATTAATTTACCTATTTCTGTTTTAGGACATATATCACCATATCCAACGGTTGTTAAAACAGTTGTACTCCAATATATTGCTTCAAAAAAATTATTAAAACTTTGTCCTTCAAATTGAAACATTATTAATGCACTTACGAATATAAATCCTATTGTAAATCCACATACAACTTTTAAAATATCTTTATTTTTTTCTACTACATTTTTTATTATTTTAAATTTTTTAGAATACCTTAATGTTTTAGCAATCATTAAAATTCTAAATGTACTAAATAATGTTAGAATTGGGTTATTATAAAATTCACTAAAACACGAAATTATAATTGTTAAATCAAATATTGCCGAAAATGTTATTGGATATTTTATAAAACTAATTACTCCTTTTTTTAGCCTATAATCTGATGTTATCCATCTTAAAATATAGTCTATTACAAATATCAAAGTTGTTATTATAGTTATTACATAAGTAAATTTATTTTGTTCTTTAAATATTAGTGGAACGATGCTTACCCATATACAAATAAGCATCATAATGTCATACCACTCAAAATATTCTGTATCTTTTTCTACTACTCTATATAATTTTTCTCTTATTTTCATTTTCTTCTCCTATAAAGAACATATAAAAACTATTAACGCTATTAGTCCAATAGTTAATATTGATATAATTCCGATAAAGATTGTCCAGTTATACCATTTCCATCCATCATAAAATGGTTTGTTTTCATTTTCCTCTGTTTTTGCTTCATCTAAAATTTTGTCAATTTCTTCTTTTGAATATCCTTTTTCTTCTAATGCTTTAACTATATCTTGTTCACTAACTTTGTCTTTTTCTTTGTCTTTATCTTTAAAAATTTCACTTAACATATAATAATTAAATATACTATTACTTAATGAATAACTTGGCTGTGTTGAATAATTAGTATAATATGTTGGATTGTTATTTACTATTGTTGTACTTTCTTTTGGTTTTACAGTTTCGTGATTTACTATTGTTCTTCCTGTTTCACTTTTAGTTGTTGTATAAGTTTTTCCTGTACTTGAACTTGTTGTTGTTTTAGGTGTTGATGAACTTACACTTGATGATTTACTACTACTTGTCGGTGTACTTGCTTTAACACTACTTGAACTTGATTTAGTTGTTGTACTAGGTGTACTTGCTTTAACTGAACTATGTACTGATGTATGTGTTGAGCTATGCACTGATGTATGAGCTCTTCCATATACATTTGTTGGCAATATTAAACATATCCCTATAAAAACTACTAATAAACTTGATATTATTCTTTTAAAATTCTTTTTCATTATTTATCCCCCATTTCTTCTAGCATTTGATTTGCTAAATTTAATACTTTTGTAATTTCTTTATTTTGTTTTACTATATATTCTAAAATCGTCCATAATCTATTATCTAACATATATACATTTTGATATAATTGTGTATCTTTGTTAAATCCTAATCTTATTTCAACTACCTTTCCTATATTTCCTTTATTTGTTCTCACATATTCGTTTACTTCTATCATCTCTTACCTTCTTACATAAGTGCTTCAAATGTAACTTGTCCATCTTCCATCATTCCATTTAAAATATCTTCACTTATCATTTTTTCTTTTGCTTGATTATAAAAATCCTTTTTTATTTCAAAGCCATAAGCGTTTCTTTTCAATTCTGCACATGCTCTTAATGTACTTGCACTTCCGTGCTACTGGATCTATTACTACATCACCTTCATCTGTAAATATTTCTATTAGTTGCTTTAATAAGGTAATTGGTTTTTGTGTTGGATGTATCTTAGGATATAGTTTAGAATTATCTCTCTTCCATTCAAACCAGTTGAATATCATTTTTCCTTTTTGTTCTTCTGTTTTGCCATTATTAAATTTTGGTAGTTTATCTCTATAAAGTACCACTGCATATTCTGTTGCTCCTACTATTTTCATATTAGCTTTTAATACTGATGCTGAATAATTTTTTACAAATACAAGCGGATAACTTTTCATTAAACCATGTCTTTTCGCCTCATCTATTACCATTTGCATTTGTTCAAAAGCACAGAATACTATCATTGCTGGAGCTTGTCCTTTTTCTTTCGGTTCTTTCTTTAAATATCTTGTACAAAAATCAAAAAAATTGTTTATTTTAAAGTCTTTATCGGTATCAAAGAATGCTTTATTCGCTTTATCGCTTTCTCCTTTTTTATTATCTCCATTTATGTACCAGCTTGGATTACTTGCATAAGCATTATTCCCAAGGTTATATGGTATATCTGCTATAATTAGTTGTGCATGTGGTATTCCATATCTTTTGGCATTTTCAAAGTGATCATTGTATAATTCTATTTTACATTTTCTGTTCATCTTTTATTTTCCTTTCATTTGATTATTCTTAATTCCAATTCAGGATACTTCTTTTCAAATAATTTATGTTTTAATTTGAATACATCGGTCTGCATTCCTTTTACATCTTCTACTATTGTTTTGCCATTTTCTATATATTGAAAGTCAGCTACATATTCGATTTTCCTAAAAGTTTTACCATTTTTCTTAAAACTATCTTGTAGTAAAAATCTTGGTTGTAATTTTAAATCACTTATTTCGCCTGCTTTTAATAATAGTTTTAGTTCTTTATACCTTTTGCTTTCAGCTATACTATCAAATACATAATCTTCTACTATTACTTTTTTATTTCTGTATTTGTTCACTTTTCTTTAGCTCCTTTTCTATATAATTTTCACATCTCCAAATTCCTTTAAAGTTTTCATTTTCAAGTCTGTTACAACCTATGCACTTTACACATTTGCCGCTCAAGCGGTGGATAATTATATTTCATAATCTACTCCTAAACATCAAACCAGCCAAAAATTGTTGGTGTACTTTGCCCAGCAACTGCTATTGCCCATTCGTTATGCCATTCCAAATCAATAATATATTTGCAAATATGTGCTAGTTTGTTTTTATTTCTTGTTTTAAACGCTATAAATAATATTTTGTTTTTTCTTCTATATTTTTTTATATATTTTTCTATTTCTTTAAGCGTTGTATCTCCATTTATAGATTGTTCCATATCTCCTAAAAATTCTTCAATTTCATCATACTGCTTTTTACTTAAATTATGAATTTGTTTGTTTAGGTGCTGAAAATATTCAAAATATTCGTCCATAACTACCTCCTAGCTAGTCCTCTGGCATTTCATAATAAGTATTTTGGGGTATAATTTCTAATCCACCAAAAAGGCTATTAAAATTTTGATTTTTTCTTGTTTCAATAGTTGTTTTTACAATTTCTTGTAATACTTCTTTTGCTCTTTCTTCTGTTTTATAAAATCCTAAATCATCATATAAGCTATCTACTGTTTCATATCTTATAAAAAATGCTGTTTTTTCTTCATCTTGTGTTATGTATATTTGTGTTAAATTATCAAAATTAACTATATTTGTCTTATCTTGACTTACTATTATCATAACTACCTCCTATTATCTTATAGCCTTTAAACTTTCCTATTTGTAATTCTTGTTTTGTAATCCATTTTTGCCATCTACCACATTTGCCACAAAATAATCCCCTTCTGTTGCCTTGTATTTCTACAAATAATTCTTCACTATTACATTTGTTACATTTTTCTATCATAATTACCTCCTAATCTATTCTTGGAATATGGTTCATATTTATTGCAATAAAACCGTTTTCTGTTCTCTCATATACTGCTACTGTTTTGCCTGTATATTGGCATTTCTTTTTATCTATTGCTTTTACATATCCCATTTTTTCTAATTCTGTTAGCCTTGGTGCTGTATAATTTCTTTCTGTACTTGGTATAAAACCTAAATCAAATAATTCTACTGCTAATTCTTTCGCTGTCTTAGGCTTGTCTAATCTATTTAAAATTTGTATATATCTTATTTTTGTCTTATCTTGTATGTCGTCTAAACTCATTTGTCGAGTCTGATATGTTATTGTATTCATTTGTTTATCACTTCCTTTAATCTACAAATTCTCCCCATTCTAAATTTTTATATAAATTTTTTCGTGGGTCTTCTGAGTAATATCTATATGTATTCTCACTTATTTTTGCTTTTATATCTGCTATTTTCGGTGTAAACTTATTAGTCTTGATTATCTGGTCTACTGTTTTTCCAAATTCTTCTGCAGATATATTTTGAAATTCCTGAAACCACATCCTAGCTTCTTCTTGTGTAAATTTTTTATTATATGCTATTTGTATTTTTCCTAATTGCCTTTTAAAATCTTCTTTATTCATTTAAAAATCCACCACCTTGCTTGTGTTTTTTTCTTTTTTAGGATTTTTTAAGTTCTCTTTTTTTACTGCATCTACAACCCATTTTTTTATACATAAATAATGTGATTTTGCTTTATACCCTTTCATTTCAATATACTCATCAAGGTATTTTATAAGTTCTTCCCAATTTTGATATTCTTTCTGTAGTTTCTGTAATTCTTCATCTTTCAACAACACATTTTTATATTCTCCATATTTGTGCTTGTTGGCTTTTACAGAAGCTGTAGAAGATTTTTCTTCGGAAGCTGGTATATTATTATCTAACTCTATACTATCCTTACCTAACTCTAACCTATCTCTAACCTGGGTATCCATTTTGTATACATCTTGTATACATTTTGTATCCATTAATGTATAAGCTTTATTTTCATCAAGTTTTAGCATTGATTTTTCTTCTTTGTATTTTGTTTCATGATACCTATCTTTTTGTATGTAATTGTGTATTTGCCAATGTTTTATTACTACTACACCACTTTCGAATGGTAATAAGAATTTTTTTGTTAGTAGTATTTTTAAGTCATCATCTTTGCACCCTATCATTCTCATTATATTTTTAGGATTATTTATGAATCCATCATCATCAGCTCTCATACTTAAATGAAAATATAATAATTGAGTTGTGTGTGGCATATCAAGAAATGCATCACTATCTATTATTGTTTTTGCAAACATTCTTCTTTCTGCCATTGTTTCTCCTTTCGTACAATATAAGGGCAAACTTTGTTATGTCTGCCCTTGTTGCCTTATAATCCTAATTCTTTTAATGTGTATTTTTTATTTTCTTTCATTCCTTTGTAAATATCATTTGTAAATCCTGGAAGTCTTGTTATAGTTTTTGAAGTTGCAATCTTTATTTCCTTAACTCCTGTTGAATATGTCCATTTTTGTATGTATTTAACTTTATCCTTAAAAGGTCTGATAACTCCTGATAAATATCTTTTTTCTGTTTCATCTAATACTACTTCTTCTCTTTCAAATACTGTTTCATATTTTATTGGTCTTTCGACTTTTGCTATACTTACATCATCATTAAAATATCTTAATTGTTCATCAATACTATCAAAAGAATAGTTAGAAGTTTTATCGAAAAATATTACTTGTCCATTTTTTAATGTACATTTATCGCCATGTTTTAAATCTGCTTTTGTAAATTGGTTTTCTTGTGCTAATTCTACATTGTATTTAAATATAAAGCCAAAATAATCTCCTTTATCTTTATATATTGCTAGTCTATTATTATCTATTTTTGCAATTCTACATATATCGCCAATTTTAAATCCATAAGTCGTATATTGATCGCCGTTTTTTTTGCTTATTATTTTTACTCTATCTCCAATTTTAAATTTCATTTTCATTACCTCCTAATATTTTTTTATAAATTAACTTTTCTTTGTTCCAATTTGCTCCATAAATACCTTTTAAATAGTTTTCTATGTAGTCCTCATATAATTCTGTATTTTGTCCAAAATCTTCTTGATAATGACATTCTGGGCATAATGTAACTATATTCTCTTCTATGCCTAAACCACCGTTGACTTCTTTTTATAAAATGTGCATTTGCACAAGTTTTTGGAACATATCTACCACACGAAATACATTTATGATTATCTCTGTTCCATACTATTTCTTTTACTTTCTGTGATATTTCACAAGCTTTACTTCTTTTGCTCATTTTTACCCCAGCTTTCTAATAAGCTATTTATTTCCTTCTGTGATTTTGTTTCTATTCCATAAACTTTACAATCTTGAACTACACTATCTATAAGCCTACTCATTTGCTTTGAGTTAAAAGAACTTGAACCATAATAAGCATTTATTATCTTAAATTCTGTATTATTTATATACGTTGTATCTGCTATTTCACAAAACCATGCTATTCCTTGTGCATTCCACATTTTTTCAAATGTTTTTATATTTTCTGCTTCTATCTTAAATCTTCTAAATATTCCTAATTCTTTAACTCTTCTTCTATATTCTTCAACTGTATCTGTTTCAGATAATTCGCATAATTCCTGTAAAAGTTTCCAAAAATAATTATTAGCATTAATTGTTCTCTTTTTTATGTACTTTTTTGCTTCTATTTTAAGTTTTAAGCCTTTTAGCTGTTCTATATCTGATAACTTGTCCTTTCCGTCAATTAAAAAGCTTATTTTAGGTTTTCCGGTCTTATAATCTATGTTTATTTCCTCTAATGTTCCTGTAGTTTGCATTTAATCACCTACTTTTTATCTGGCATTGTATTACATTTATTTAATATTGCTATATATTGTTCCTTTGTTAAATCTGTTGTATAAGTTATTCCGTAATTTCTTTCTAAAGCTGTTTCAACATCAAGTCCTTTTCTTATCATAAGTGCATATATTGACTTTGCTTCTACTTCTGTTATTTTACTATTAGTTGTTTTCGCTGCTGTCTGTTGTCTTTTGTAACCTGCTTCACTCGGATTTTGGTCTGGATCTTCTCCTGTTATAATTTTATAGCTTTTCATTAATGCATATTTATCTGAATAAGTCATTGCTTTTCCTGAACCTTTATCTTGTGTATCAATTCCCTCTGCAAAAGTAATTGTTTCTATATACTCATCTGGCTTATCTATATTTACAAATCTATAAGTTGTTTTTATTCTGCTAAAAATATTATTCTTTTCTCCATAATTATTAGTTGTTGTGTACATTGTACTTTCTATTACTTCTCTATTTGTTGGATAACTATATACTCTATACTTAAACTCTAATTCCTTAACTGCTTTTAATATATCTGCTTCTCCTACTGCTTTGTATGAACTTTTGCCTTCTCCTACTGTTAAATTTTTATTTACATTTGCTATTTCATTTGTTATATTTAACATTTTCTCAAAAATATTCATTTCCTTAACTTCCATCTTACTCACCTACTTTATTCTTAAACTCGTTTTATTATCTATTATTTTTGCCCCTGGTATTATTTCTCCTGTTTCTTTTAATGCCTTTTTTATTGCTGTTTTATCTACTTTTACTGTTACCACTTTTGTTTTATATTCATCTGGTATTTGCTTTTCATCATATATTTCTACACTTATTGGATTTTTGGCTATGCTTAATGTTCCTAATGTCGTTTCTATTTTTGTGAATCCATTTTGTTCCATACATTCTTTTACATATTCTTTAAATTTTTCAAGTTTATTTTCCATTGCTTTTCTTTGTTCTGAAATTCGCTTTTCTTCACTTTTCATTGCTTCAATAGTTAATTCTATGTTTCTTGTATATCCAATTAAATTTTGACTTTTTCGTTGTAATAATTCTATCAATTCTTTCTCTACTTCTTTTTTATCTTCTTCTGACATTTCTTCCTGATCTATCAATTTTGGAAATGCCCCTACTATGTCATATAAACTTAAATTTTGCATTTTTGTTCTCCCTTCAAATTTCTAATTTTTTCTTTTAGTTCGTTTGCATATTTATAGTCTTCACTGTTCCATTTATCTTGCATCTTTAAAATAAAATACGCATTTTCTAATTGTTCTAATGTTTCCATTTCATTCTCCTCTTGATTTCTACTGTTAAAAATGCTATAATAACAATAGAAATCCATAATTTATGTGTTTTATTGAACTAATTTTCTGATTGGTAGTCTGGAATTAGTTCTTTATTTTCGTCTGTTAAATTATTTGTTAATATTTCTATATTGTTTTCTAAATCTTCTATTTTTGCTCTTAACTCATCGGCATTGTTTAATAATATTTCATTATCTTTCTGTTGCTTTCCTATCATTTTGTCTCTATTTTTTATCTTTGAATTTAATAGATCTATATCTCCTTCTAAATTGTTTATTGTATCTTTTAACAATTCATTTGCTCTTTCTGCATTTTCATTAAATAGAACTACTAATAATGCTCCAAATAAAAATCCTGCTATTGCAAAAAACATATATCTTCCTCCTTTCAAATAGTTTCTCTTACTTATGTTTTATCTGTACACTGTTATACAATTATCTAATATATACAAGCTTGCTTGATATACTAAATATACTGACATTGCCCATACTGTTGCTCTTACTGTTGCTTTTCCTATAAGTTCATATAGTTTGCTTTTGTTTATTTTTTTCATTAAATTCACCTCCCTAAATATTTTTCAACCATTTTTCAAATTTGCTTTTTATTATTAAATAGTTCCATTGTCCTGTCTTTCCTTGAAATGCTATTCCAAATGGAAATTTGTCTTGTCTTAATGCTGCTCTAACTCCTTCAACACTCATTTTTAATTTTGGTGCAATATCTGCAGGAGTTAACCTTTCTACTTCTTCATTATCATCTTCCAAGTTCTCACCCTCTTTCTTTTTCTGTATCGGTTCGTGGTTATTTTTGATTTCTTTTGAAATCACTTTTTATAAAAAAAATATCATCAAATTGCCTGTTAAGTACTCTACAAATATTAACTGCTAGTTCTGGACTAGGATTTCTTTCCCCATTAGCTATTAAACTAATTTGAGTTTGTGAACAATCCGCTTCTTTTGCCAGCTGTCTGTAAGAAAATCCTTCTTTAGTTATAATGTTTTTAAATATTTCCGCGTCCTTAAGTATTATAGTTCTATTTGCCATTTTTTCATCTCCTTCCTGTTTTCTTTTGAAAGCATTATATCATATAGATTTCATTTGTCAACACTTTTTTAATAATTTTTATAAAATTCTTTACAAAAGTAATCATAAATGATATAATATTATTGATTGGAGGAATCATTATGGAAATGTCTCTTAAAGAAATGGGCCTATATCTAAAAAAATTACGAGAAAATAAAGGATTATCCACTAGAGAGGTATATGAATTAGCTAAAGTTTCAAATAGCTACTTATCTCTTGTAGAAAATGGACACCGCAGAGCCAGTGCAGTAGTTTTGAAAAAATTAGCTTCAGTATATGGAGTTAGTTACTTGGATTTATATGTTAAAGCTGGTTATGCTGATTTAGCGGAATATGAAAAAAATAAAAATTCTAATTTTGTTTCAAAAAATAACATTGATACAGAAGGACTTGATGATAATGATATTGAAGAATTAAGGCGATTTGCTGAATTTTTAAAGAATAAGAAAAAACAAAATAAGAATAAATAAAAAAATAAGGAATAGATGTAATCAATTTTACCACGAACCGATACATTTATTCCTTGCAAACACTATTAAAAGTGAATGTACTAATATTATACAAAAAATACTTTCACTTTTCAATAGTTTATTAAAAATAAATTATAAAATTGGAGGTATTTTTATTATGAAAATTATGAAAAAAAGAGCAAATGGAACAGGGACAGTAGCTTTTTTAGGGAAAGGTCGTCAAAAACCTTATGCTGCAAGAATATTAATAGGTAAAGATTTATATGGTAAACCATTGTACTATGATATCGATACTTTTGAAGAACAATTAGATGCTTTGGTATGTTTAGAAATATACCATAAAAACCCTATACCATTAAAAATAAAACAAAATAAATATGACAGGATTGCATTCTTTCCTAAAGTTCCATATCCTCTTGTACCTGTTAATATCATAAGTGCAAATATACATAGAAAAAACAAAAGAAACTATACTTTTAAGCAAGTTTTTGAAGAAATGAAAAACAATCTATTTCCAACTAAAGAAGAAATGCAAATTGAAAGAGAGAAGCACATTAAGCCTGGTAATGGTAAATTTGCATTACATAGTTCATTAAATATGATAAATGCCTATAATCATTCCGAAGAACTTTATGATAAAATTTATAGAGAATTAAGAACATCAGATTTTCAATCATTTTTAAATGGCAAAACTCCATCATCTATAAAACAATGTATTACTTTATTAAAAAATATGGATAAATATGCATATAATGAAGATATTATTGACAAAAAATATACTGACACATTAAAAGCAACTGGTTCACATATTCAAAAAAATAAAAAAATGCCATTCACTTATGATCAAATTGACTATTTATGGAAAATCCAAACCGATAATGATAAAGAAGATCTCGTTAGAAATATCCTTTTACTTGCCATTTATACTGGATGTCGTGCGGAAGAATTATTCTTTCTTTACACTAAAAACATTCATTTAAAAGAAGGTTTTTTTGTTGGAGGTATAAAAACTGCAAATGGTATTAACAGAGAAATCCCTATACACCCTGATATTAAGTCCATTTTTGAAAAGTATTATAATGAAAATAACGATTTTTTATTTATGAAATCTAACGGTAAAAGACTCTTTTATGCAGACTATAACACTTATTATAGATTATATTTCAGAGGCAACCACCCATTCCTAGCAAACAAAACTGCTCATTGTGGTAGACATACACTTGAAACAGAATTACAAAGATTAAATATAAAACAAACAATAATAAATTCTATTATAGGTCACAAAAATGGTAATATTGGAAGTGATACTTATAATCATATTTACATAGAGGAAAAAATTGAAGCAATAAAACTTGTAACATATAAAACTGGAAAAATTATTGTGTTAAATAATATTAGAAAAACATCATAAACTTCTATAAATTCTTATAAATTAATAACAAATTAATAACAAATGCTGAATATCAAGACTTCAACCCCTTGAAATATCAGCATTTTATTATATATTTGTTATTCCTGCTAATATTAATAGTACAATTATTGTTATTACTAATGCTATTAGCGTGATTCCTCTTGCGTTTTTCTTTTTTGTGTTCATTTTTTAAATTCCTCCTTCTTTTTTGAGACTGCTGAAATATTGAAATATCTTGAATTAAAAAAGTAGCCTCTCTTTTTCTTATGATTTTTTTATTAAGTAATAAACTTAATAAAAAAATAAAAAATCGTATTTACTTACAGTATCAACGATTTTTTTGATTTTTTATATATTTTTCTACATTTTTTTTAAACTTAATATTGCTTTTTTTGTTGGTATATGCTATAAAATTAAGTATATATTTTTATTTAAGTTTATTACTTAATTATGACTTTTTTAGTAAAGTTTTCCTAAAGCATAATTTTTTCTTTTTATCCTTTATGCTTTTAGAAAAAATCTCTAAAAAAGTTTTTTATTTTCTCTTTTTTAATATCTTATCATACAATTAAGTTTTATAGAACAAACTAAAAATGTACCTTTTATTTTTTATACATTTTCTAACTTATTATTAACTATCTTCATATATAAAACTTACTTACAAAAAAAGTCTAGTAGTAGACACTTTATAATATCTCCCATTAGACTTTTCCACTATTTATATATTGTCTTCACAAATATATCTTTTTGATTATAACTAATATTTTTAATAAAACTCTTGTTTCTCTATAATTTATCATACTTTCAAATTATAGTATTTCCCCTTAAATATTCTTCTGCCTTCATTCTTTTTCCATTTTCACCTTGAACTTCAATAGCTCTAATTATACCATCTTTCGCTTTAAACTCTAAACCTTTCTTGCTATCTGCTAAAACCACATCCCCATTTTTTAAATCTTTAACTTCTTCTGTATATGGTTTTAACTCAGCTTTCCATATTTTTAACTTTTTATTATTTACATAAGTATATGCTCCCATTATAGGATTTAGCCCTCTTATAAGATTCTTAATCTGTTCCGCTGTTTGATTCTCCCAATCAATTTGTGCCATTGATTTATTTAGCATTGGTGCCATTGTAAAATCATCATCTTGTTTTTCTCTTTTGGCAATTCCAGCCTCTATTTCCTTCAAAGTTTTCACTAATAAATGTGCTCCCACTTTTGATAATCTATCCCACAATTCTCCTGTTGTCTCATATTCTCCTATTTGGACTTCTTCCTTTAAAATCATGTCACCTGAATCCATACCTTCATCCATATATATTGTTGTAACCCCTGTTGTTTTATCTCCATTCAACACTGACCATTGTATAGGTGCTGCTCCTCTATATTTTGGTAATAATGATCCATGAACATTTATACAACCATATTTAGGTATTTCTAAAATTTCTTTAGGTAACAATTTTCCATAAGCTACAACACATATAACATCTGGATTTTGACTTTTCAATTCTTCTATAAATTCTATATTTCCTTTCACTTTTTGTGGTTGATATATTTTCATTCCATTTTCTTCTGCATATTGTTTTACAGGTGAAGCTATTAATTTCATTCCTCTTCCCTTTGGTCTATCTGGATTTGTTACTACACTTAATATCTCATATCCTTCTTCATTTAATGCTTTTAAACTTTCCATTGCAAAATCTGGTGTTCCCATAAATATAACTTTCATATTCTATTTCCTTTCATTTTTTACATTTTTCAAATCTTCTTTACTTTACATATTCATATTTTACTATAAAATATAGTTACACCTTACTATTTATTTATTTTCCTCTGGTTCCACATACTCCAAAGTACCTGGAATAATTTTATCAACAAAAAGTTGTCCATCCAAATGGTCTAGTTCATGGCAAATAGCCTGAGCTAAAAGTTCTTTAGCCTTAACTCTTATCAAATTACCATCTAAATCTGTATAATCTGCAACAACTTCTGCAGGTCTAACAATTTTAGCAAATTTATTAGGAAAACTCAAACATCCTTCTTCAACTTCTTGTTCTCCCTTTGTTTTAATTATTTTAGGGTTTATTAAAACAATTGGTCCATTATCATCATATAAATCTATAACAACGATTCTTTTCAAAACACCTACTTGAACAGCAGCAAGACCCACACCATTATATTTATGCATTGTTTCAATCATATCATTTACTAATTCTACTACTCTTTCATCTATTTTATCAACTTCTTTTGATTTCTTATGTAATATCTCATCACCTTCAAGTCTTATAGTTCTTATAGCCATTTTTCTCACTCACCCTTTCTAAATTTAAAATGATTGTTTGACATAGTCAAACTTCTAGTTATTTTCTAACTAAACCATATTATTAGGATTAACATCAAAACTAACCCTAACATCTTTAACATCTCTCATATAAATCTGACTCAACAAATCATTGCAAACTCCATTAAAGTTGGAATCTACAATTCCTTTCATAATAATTCTCCATCTAAATCTATTTTGAATCTTATCAATAGGAGCAGGAGTAGGTCTAAAAACTTGAACACACTCAAATTTTTTAGCACACAAAAAATTATAGCTCTCTAAACTTAATTGTTTTATCATATTTTCATTTTTTCCTTCAAACTTCATTACTATTATATCGCAAAACGGCGGATATTTCAACTGTTTTCTCAAAGCTAATTCTGTTTCATAAAATTCCAAATAATCTTGCTTTTGAGCAGCTTGTATACTAAAATTTTCCGGATTATATGTTTGTATTATAACCTTTCCAGGTAACTCACCTCTTCCTGCCCTACCTGCTACTTGAGTCAAAATTTGAAAAGTCCTTTCTGTTGCCCTATAATCATCTATATTCAAAGAACTATCAGCAGCAACAACTCCAACTAATGTAACATTTGGAAAATGATGCCCTTTCACAACCATCTGTGTTCCTATCAAAATATTTATATTTTCATTTTTAAATTTATTTAAAATTTGTTCATGCGAATTCTTTTTACTTACAGTATCTACATCCATTCTTATTGTAGTACTTCCGGGAAACTGTTTTATGATTTCCTGTTCAAGTTTTTGAGTTCCTGTACCAAAATATCTTATTTTTTCACTTCCACATTCTGGACATTTAGTCACCACTGGCTTTTCTGCTCCACAATAATGGCATTTTAATTTTTTTTCATAACCATGATATGTCATACTTACATTACAATTATCACACTTCACAGTATATCCACATTCCCTGCACATTATAAAAGTTGAAAAACCTCTACGATTTAAAAATAATATAGTCTGCTGTTTATTTTTCAAATTTTCTTCTATATCTTTATACAATTCTCTACTTAACATTGAACGATTTCCAGTTGCCAATTCTTGTTTTAAATCTACTATTTCTACTTTAGGTAACTGTGCATTATTTGCTCTTTTTGTCAATTCTAAAAGAGTTATATTTTTTTTCTCTGTCGCATTATAATATGTTGATATATCTGGAGTTGCACTTCCTAACAATAACGGAATTTTATTATCTTGTGCAATTTGCAAAGCCACTTCTTTTGCATCATATCTAGGATTTGACTCTGATTTGTATGAACTATCATGTTCTTCATCTATTATTATTAGTCCTAAGTTCGGTATCGGAGCAAATATTGCTGACCTCGCACCTATAATTATTTTAGCTTTATTTTCTCGTATTCTCTCCCATTCATCATGTCTTTCTCCTATCGAAAGTTTGCTATGTAATACAGCTATTTGCTCTTTTCCAAATCTTGCTATAAATCTTTCTATCATTTGTGGAGTAAGTGAAATTTCCGGCACTAACATTATTGCAGCTTTATCTTCTTTTACTATATCATCTATCAATTGCAAATAGATTTCTGTTTTTCCAGAACCTGTTACTCCAAACAATAAAAATTCCTCAAATCTATTTTCTTTAATAGCTTGTCTTACACTATTATATGCTTGTAGTTGCTCATCATTTAATATAAGTTTTTCAATATGTTCAATTTGCTTATTTGCCAATGGATCTCTTTTAACTGTCTGTTCTACTATTTCCAAATATCCATTTTTTATTAATGTATTTACTATTGCCCTTGAACAATCTGTAAAACTTTCTATTTCTGGTATTGTGGCACCTTCATTGTTTTTTACAAAATTCAATACTCTTTGATGTTTCTCCGATTTTATCATTCCACTCTGTATTTCATATTCTATCTCTTCTACTTCTTTTTTTAAATATACGCTATTTATTGTCTTATCTTTTATTTTATTTTCTTTTGTTCTAGTTCCTGGTGTTTGCATTAATTTTATACAATCAGTTACATTACAGTAATATTTCTTTGACATCCATTTTGCTAATTCTATTTGCTTTTCAGTTAAATTTTCTTCTATCTTTGCTATTTCTTTCACTTCATATTCTGTATTTTCTTTAAATCCTACTACAAATCCTTCTTCTAATTTTTTTGCTCTTCCAAATGGTACTAATACTTTTGTTCCAACATATATGTATTCTTCCATTTTTTTTGGTATTTGATAGTCAAATGTTCTATTTAATTTTTTGGCTGTTCTATTTATTATGACTTCTGCTATCATTTTTTCTCCTTTTTCCTTATGTTTTTTCAAAAAAAGCTGTAACTTTTACAGCTTTTTTCATTAATCATTAAACTCAAACTATTATATTTTAAATTTCTTCCTCAAAAATTTTGTTAAATTCTGTTTCATTAATTTTTTCTCTTTCCAACAAAGTTTGAGCAATTATTTCTAACTTATCTCTATGTTCAATCAACAATTGTTGAGCTCTCTCATAAGCTGTATCGATAAGAAGTTTAACCTCTTGTCCTATTTTATCACCTATATTTTCACCAAAAAGTTGCATTTCATAAGGCTCTTTACCTTTAAAATCAATAGGACCCAAAACATCACTCATTCCATATTTTGTAACCATATCTCTAGCAATATTAGTAGCAACTTCTATATCATTTGAAGCACCTGTAGAAATATCATTTAAAACCAATTTTTCCGCTGCTCTACCACCTAACAAAGCCGTCAATCTTTCTTGCATTTCTGTTTTAGATATATAATATTTATCTTCATCACTCTTATACATTGTATATCCACCAGCAACACCTCTTGGTATTATTGAAACTTCTTTTACATTAGACTGTGTTGGCAAATATCTACCTACAACAGCATGTCCTGCTTCATGATAAGCTGTTAATTTCTTATCTTTATCAGATATTACTCTTTCTTTCTTTTCCAATCCAACTGTAACTTTCTTAACAGCCTCTTCTATATCATCATTTTCTATTTCTTCATGTTTATTTATAGTTGCTATAATTGCAGCTTCATTCAAAATATTTGCAAGTTCTGCACCTGTAAAACCTGCTGTATCTTCTGCTATACTTTCTAAATTAACATCATCAGAAACCTTTTTATCTTTAGCATGAATCTTTAAGATTTCCAATCTTCCTCTAATATCAGGAGCAGGTATTGTTATTTGTCTATCAAATCTTCCTGGTCTCAATAATGCTTTGTCCAACATTTCTGGTCTATTTGTAGCAGCTAATACTATAATTGTTTCTTCTGAACTAAAACCATCCATTTCTACCAAAAGTTGATTTAATGTTTGATTATTTTCTGATTCTCCACCACTATTTCCTGTTCTTCTCGCTCCTATTGCATCTATTTCATCAATAAAAACTATACATGGTGCTAACTTTCTAGCCTTTTCAAATAATTTTCTTACTCTTGAAGCTCCTAAACCTACAAACATTTCAACAAACTCTGATCCACTCATTGATATAAAAGGTACATTTGCCTCTCCTGCTATTGCTTTTGCTATCAAAGTTTTTCCTGTTCCTGGTTTACCATATAATAAAACACCTCTAGGAATTTTAGCTCCCATTTTTGTAAACTTTTCTGGAGTTTTTAAAAAATCCACAATCTCTATTAATTCTTCTTTTTCTTCATCAAGACCTGCAACATCATTAAATCTTACTTTTGTTTTTCTCTCTGTATCTTCATACACCTTTCCTTTTTCTCCGCCTAAACCTTGCATTTTATATATCATTACAAATAATGCAATCATAATAAATGTTGGGAAAAAGTTTATCAATATTGTTAAAAATTGTGTAAACCCATTTTTTTGTTTTTGTATTAATTCTATTTGATTACCTTCTGCCACCTTTTGTTGTACTAAAGTTATAAATGCCTCAGTATTTGGAACTATTGAATTTTTTTCTTTTTCATCATCTTTTACTTTAACTTTAATTGATGTACTTCCAACTGTCATTTCTACTTTTTCAATTTTACCTTCACTTATTTCTTTTATTAAATCTGTATATGCTAACTCTGTATCTTTTTTATCTTTATTATTTTTTAAAATAAAAGTTGTTGCAACTATTGCTATAACAAGTATAACTAGTAAAGAAGTTAAACCAATTAAAATCTTTTTATCTTTTTTATTATCATCTTTATTATTCTTCAAATTTCATCATCCTTTCTTATAATTTTAAATGCTATTTAACGCAGCAAAAATTGTAATTATTTTCATATTTCTACTAGTTGGAAAAGAATTAAATTTTGGCAAGGAAAACAAGTTTAAAATTTATGAGGCGTACAAAAGTACGTTGATTAAATTTAAAATGATGTTTGACACAGCCAAAATTGTAATTATTTTTCAACTAGGCATTTGTCCCCTCAGGAGCCTCCCTATCTTCCACTCCATTATCCTTTTCATTATTTTTTCCATCTACTTTTCCTTTATCCTTAACATCAGAACTTTCAGGCACACCACTATTTTTTTCTTTATCCTGTTTTCCTGAATCTCGATCATCCTGATTTTCATCCATCTCTTTTCTCACCTGTTTTTGAACTTCAATAATTTTAGTCAACTCAGCCTGGTTCTTAATCAAATCATCTTTTATAATAAATATCGCAGCAAACAAATAAATAGTGGCCACAGAAACATACATAATTTCAAAATACTTAATATCAAAATCAACAAACAATCTAACCGCAATATACACTGCATTCAATAAAGTTGACAAAGTTATAGCATATACTGACATATTAAATATTCCAGCATAGCGCATTTTAATTTTAGTAAACAAACTTGCAAAATATCCAAAAACACTACACATAAGCACATACACAAAAGTATTCAAGAAATACATAATAAAAGCATAAATAAACACAGTAACAAATACACTTATATATAAACTAGTCATTTGAGTTCCTTTAGCATACTGCACTAAACTCTGTTTATCAAATTTTGTAAAACCAATCTGATTTAAAACTTCACTATACTTATATGTCGCTGTTCCAACCACAGCAGTATTTTTCACAATTATTTTATCCTTCAAAATAACAAAACCATTAAAATTTTCATCAATCTCTTTTTCCTCTGATTTCGTATCAACCACAATTTTTCCAAAATAATCATTTTCATAAGTTAAAACATCATCAGACTTCACATCTAAAACTCCATCTTGATATGAAAAATCAGGAAAATTATTCTCTATATAATCTACAGTTTGATTTACAACTTGGTTTGTTTTTACTACTAAACATACACACACTATAACAGCTAAAATTGCCACTAATTTAGCTAAATACGCTATAGCTCTGGGTACTCCTTCAACTGCCATTTCAGGATATTTTTCCACATTAAAAATAGATAATTTCACTTTTTTAAAAAATCCTTTTTTAAAATCTACTCTCTTTAAATTTTCTTCATCTGAATTTTGATTCATTTTTGTATCAATCCTTTCTAAAACTCAACGTACATTACTCATATACTCTCTCTACATTACTATTAACCAAAGTTGTATTCACTTCAAAAGTTGCCTTATCACCTACTTTTATATCTTTACCTGTAATATCAACCGTAACATGGAATGTCCCTATTCTACCCAATATTTCACATATTTGACCATTTATATTAACATTATGCCCTTGCTTTTTTAATGCATCTTTTATGTCTCTTATAATATATCTAAATTTATCAACTGGTCTAAACATATCTCTTCCTACCTGAACATCCACACCATTTATATAACCACATGGTATAATTGCCACTTTAGTTTTTTTATTAGTTTTATAAGCATTAGAATATCCTATATTAAATCCTTTTGGAACTTCTTTTATTTCTGTAACTTGTGATTCCAATCTTGCCACTTTTTTTAAGCCCATATTATTTTGAAAAGCTAATTTTCCAACAAAAGCAGAACCAACTCTAACAGCATTCAAATGCATTTCTGGAAATTTTATAAATGCAGATGAATTACAAACATGCAACATTCCTGTTTCTATATTATTCATTTTTAAAACTTCTATACAATCAATAAACCTTTTAAACTGTAAACGTGTATATTTTTCATCATAATAAGCATTTGAAAAATGTGTAAATGTTCCTTGAATTTCTATATTTTTGTTGTCTTGTAATTTTTTTAATGCCTCTATCATTTCTTCTCTATTCTCATATACAAAACCATATCTTCCAAAACCTGTATCAATTTTTACATGTGCTTTTATTTTCTTTTCTGGCATTTCCTTTGATATTTCACAAACTTGATTTACTGTTTCTTTTGAACCAATTGTTATTATTACATTATTTTCTATCAAATTTTTTATTTCTTCCTTTATTCCTGTTGATGAAAGCATTAATAATTGTTGTGTAAAACCTTGTTTTCTAAATTCAATAGCCTCTTGAACAGTAGAAACTGCAAAAAAATCAAAACCTTGATTTACCATAAATTGTACATATTGCTTTAAGTCTAAACCATAAGCATTAGATTTTACAACAACTATTATTTTCACTTGATTTCCATTATCATCTGGTAAATTAATTTGAGCATGTTCTTTTATTTTTTGTACATTTTGTAATAAATTTTCTTTATTAATAACTAATTTGTTCATCTGAACTCCTTTTCTTGTTTTTTACTAAAATTCTATTTTTAAATTTTTATCTTCATACATAATATTTATATATCTATTTAGTCTGCTTACTATTTTTATTTTCCTTTTTACCATTTTTTAAATTCATTTTTATTTGTCTTAAATTTCTAAATAGCTTTTCTGAAAATTTATATAATTTATATGTCAATGGTTTGTATGGAATGTAAATTTCTCCTAAAAATTCTGTGAATTTTCCTCCAAATCCTTTTTTAAATCTATATAGTCCATATTGTGGATGCGTTTCATCTACTACTCCAGATACCCCTCTAAAATCATATATATCATCATGTCTTGCTATTGCCATTTTTATCATTTCCCATTGCAATAAATAGTTTGGCATTAAATTTCTATGTTCATTACTACTTGCTCCATATAGATACCATGTTTTATTTCCATAAAAAATAGGTATTACTCCTGATATTGGTTTTCCTTCATAATAAGCCATTAACAATTTCATATGGTTTGGTGCTAAATTATCATACATTTTTTCAAAATATTCTAATGGTCTTATTATAAAACCATCTCTTGCACCTGTTTCCATCATTATTTTATGAAAATCCTTCAAATCTTCTCTTGTACCCTCTTTTACTGTTACTCCTTTTCTTCCTGCTAAACGTATATTATACCTCCATTTTTGATGAAATCCAGCCATTACCTCTTCTTCTGTTTTTCCTTTTATATCTAATCTAAAAACATATCTTGGTTGAATTTCGTCCATAAAATCTTTTGCATCATCTTTTATATGATATCCCAAATTTGTTACTATATCTCTAAAGACTTGATCATCACTTTCTACATCTGGTTCTATTCTTAGTACTATTGCATTATATTTTTTAGCCAACTCTTTTGCACCATCGGTTAACTGCTTTAATATAGATAAATCATGTACATCACATACAGGTCCTCTTGGAGCATACATTATATTACCAAAAATCGGTATTTTTCTTATCCATACACATAAAGAACCTATTATATTCTTTTCTTCATCTTCTGCTAATATTACCTCTGGTATCCAATTTGGCTTTTTTACTTCTGCCCATTCTAATGATTGTTGAAAATTACATTTTTCACTTTTCTCTAAAAATTTTTTATATTGCTTTTTCGATTCATCGTCTGTTACAAATCTCATTTTTTTATTTCATTCCTTCCTCACACTAAAAACATTATTTATATTTTTTCTTGGCTTTTTTATTATTTCCAATATATTTGTATTTTACACCATATACTCTTTTTTTACAAGTATTTATCAATTTTTTATATACGTTTTAACTCTCTATATTTAGTCCATTTTTCTGGATTTTTAATTACATCTTTAGCTATTTTATCTATATCCATATTTGATATTTCATCAATCATTTTATAAAGTAATTCATAAGATAATATTTGTAAATCTCCTTCCTTAAAGAACACTGAACCTTTTATTTCATTTGGCAACTCTACATTATATTTATCAATCAATTTCTTATTTGTAATATCATAATCATTATACATATCTTTTGTCATTCTATCTACATATTTGTTATAAAACAAGTAATCTGTTAGTAAATGTAAAAAATATCCCCTATTAAAACTATTATTGACATTTTTATCTTTTAAAAACTCATATAGATTTGACTTTGAACTTTTTTCTCCATAATGTGTTATAGCTTTATCCTTAACACTGTCTGGAAATATTACTCCATTTATAAACTCTTCTTCATTTTCATTTCTATTTTTTGATTTTTTTAAATATTCTTTAGCAACAGCTAAATGTATAACATATCCTGGCATACTCTCAACCCTCTTTTTATTTTAATTTTTTATTAAATATGCCAGGGAATATATAATACTCCCTGGCAAGAATTACTGTTTTGAAGTTAATAATTTTCTATAATATGATGAACTTCTTGTTTTCATTACTTCTGCAGGCCTATCCGTAAAAATAAATTTTAACCCATCAGGATTTTGATCATTTTCTTGTCCTCTACAATCAGATCCTAAAAAAACTACATCAATCTGTTCTCCTGTAAGTTCTTTTACCTTTTTGTTTGCAACTATTTTATTTCTAGTATCCACTAAAATCACATAATCAACTAAAGATAAATTTTCAATTACTCTTTTCCTCACATTTTGATTTTGATAAGTTTCTTTTCCTTTTGTTTCCTTTACATTTTTATCTGTTTTTACACCTACCACAAGTATATCACAAAGGTCTCTGCAAATTCCAAGATGTTCCATATGTCCTTCATGAAGAAGATCGTAAGTTCCTGGTGCATATCCTACATGATATTTTTTTTTGCTTTGATTTTTCTCATTGCTGTTATTTCCATTTTCATTTTCACAATTAATTGATTTTACCTTAAATGTAAAATCAACACCTTTGAATGCCTTTGCCATCTGCTCTCTTTCAGCATAAGGCTTTAATGGTTTACGTCCATATAATTTTTCAAACATTTCATCAGTATATACTCCTATTCCAAATGAAATGTATTTGGACCGTAACTCTTCCAGCTTGTTTAAAAACTCTACAGTTGGAAACTCCATTGCATCAAACATATATCCAACAATTTCTTTCATCCAGTAATCCTCCTTAGTAAAATTTTTATAGTACTCAATATATCATTAAACTATACTAGTGTCAATAGCTTTTATGAAAACATCTTGACTTTTATTTTTCACCATTGTATAATAATTTTACACGGGGATGTAATGGTTTCGACATACTACTAGAAATATAAATAGCAAGTAGTGGATTCTCGTTGGCCACTTAAAAAACGAGAAATTAAATATAAATGCAGATAATAATAGAGAATTTGCTTTAGCTGCTTAGTTCAGCTACGCTTTACCTTTAGACCTACACTATTGGATAAAGTGTCATTCTTGTAGGAAACAAAACTACTTTTGCTCCTAAAGTAGTAGGTATTCTAAAGAGCTATAATTTTATTTATCTTGTTTGTTAGAGAAATAAAATTGAATATAAATAACAAACTAAACTTGTAGAATTTTATATGGAAGGTTTTATGGACAGGAGTTCGACTCTCCTCATCTCCACCAATTAGTAAATGAATAACCACAATGAATGCGGTTACCACTACATAAAAGTATAACAACACATTCGCAATATTGACATAGTGGAATGTCTTGTTATTTTCATTGTACACCAAGTCAAGAAAAAGAGTGAAAATCTTCACTCTTTTTCTTGTATATTATGATATTTTAATAGTTTCTCCTTTCTTATTTATAATAAATTTCTCATTATCCTTTTGAAGCACAATAACTCCCAATTTTTCATCAATTTTTAATGATTCATTCTCATTAGGGACAAATGGAGCCACTAATTCTTTAAACTCCTCATTTACAACCCCTACAGCCATTCCACATTCAGTGAAATTCACTACTTTCATCATCCCTGAAATGAATTTCTCCATCTCATTATATTTTCTTTCACCTGATAATTTTCCATTATCTGACATAAACTGCGATGTTCCATCCTTAAAATGTACTAATGCATACGCCTTCTTGGTATATTTTCTTATTTCTACATACTCCACTTCCTCAAGTAAAACATCTTCATTTCTGTCTATTATAACAGATTTACCGTCAAAAGTCACATGAAATAAATTTTCAGATAATTGCTCAGCACTTCCATATTTGAGTGGTAAAACCTCTTTACCATTCTCATCAATAATACCTGAATAGACACCTTGTGCCACATGTGCCATATTAAAGATGAAATCATCTGCCACAGAGTACTTTGCCTCTGTCAGTTTTGTATATTCTCCATTTCTTATTTTGATATATCCCCAGCCTTCCCAGGTAAGCATTTTATAAATACCTTCTACACCTGAGCACGGCCAGATAGTAGTTGCACCTTTGAAAAGATGTTCTGTACCATCTTTTAGAAGAATACCAATAACTCCATCCCTTTCAATAGATGCAAATCCTTCTTCATAAAAATTCGATGCCTGATTATAAATGGCAGGAATTTCTTCCCCATATTCACTCAAATAGCCATATTTAGTTTTTTGAATTCCATTTCTGTAAGTTATTACTTTTGTAATTGCAAATCCATTATAAAATTCACCAATTTCAGAATATTTAGGAAAAATTACAACCTTTTTGGTTTTCTTATCCCGCATTCCTACTTTATTAAATTTTTCTAATGCCATATCATAATACCTCTTTCTTTCTAATATTTACCTATTTAGGTTACATAACTATTATAACATTTTATTCCATTTAGGTCAACCCAAGAAAAAAGCAATATGTAAATAATCTATATTTAATCTCTTTGGTATCTACCATCTCTAAACTCAAAAGTATCACCTTCATTAATACCATTTAAAAATTCTAGTGGAAAATCAAATTCCTCAAAAACCTCTCCATCATCTTTTGTTAGATCTATCAAAGAAACTATATCCCTATCATTTTCAACAAACTCATATAAATGACCTTCTATTCTATTTTTTTCCATCTTTCTTTTCTGTTCTTCTAGTAATGAATTGATACAATTTTCCAACTCATCTTTTACTAAATCCGTTGTTTCCCTATCAACTACATAATTTTGATTTTCCAAACGTAAAACACTGCCTATTGTAGCATTTTCTGGCAATTCCTCTTTGCTAATCTTTATGACCTCATGGCTATTTTCACCTCTGCATAAAGTAGCAAGATACGAATCTTTTTTATCATAGATATAATACATATAACCTTTATCTAAAGTATTTTCGGCATATTTTTGTAATATTTCATTTCTTTCTAATAACATTTTATCTCTATATTCAGTCGTCATTTTTTCACTATTCATTATATATTTATTACTATTCCTTTCTAAAGTAGCACTTAACTCTTTTATAAATTTTTCTACTATTCCACTATTTTTTATGTTTTCTGCTATATTATTAAATATCTCTAATCTCAATAAGTAGCTCTCCTTTCTCTTCATACTTAATAACATCCAATAAAAACTATTTTTTTAATTTCTTGAACTATCCCCTGTTTTATAATTTATTGTTATACCTGGTTGCACATTATACACAAAAACATTAAATGAAACTCCTTTTCCATTATCTTCAACAGAATATGCTTCCATCTCCACACCAGTAGCCACTAAGTTATTACCTTCAAAATATGGAGTCACCCTATACAATACATGTCTATCTTCATCTTCTGCCTGATTTTTTATATAGTCTGCAACTTTATTTTCAAAATCTAACATTCCCGTTACATTAAAATACCTTGTACCTGTAATTAAATTTTTTTCATTCGCATTTTCAGCAGATAACTGATAACCAATTAAATGACATCTATTATATAAAAATTCACCATTATATTTTTTCTGTCTCCAACCACTTGGTTTTATTGAGCTTATATCTCCTCTTTTTTCTCCTTCAGCTGGCATTATTTCCTTACAAATATTTACATAAGCAACTCCACATCTTCCCAGACTATCTAGTTCTGAATATTTTTCAAATGGTTTTGTTATATATTCTGATTCCAAAAAATTTGGAACATTATTATTTATATACACATAAGGAAAATCAGTATATTGAGGTATATCTTTCAGTTCGCTCGTGTTAACATTTTTCACATCATTATTTACTATTTCATTTGTTTTTTGTGTATTAATTAACTCTGGACAATAATATCCAACAATTCCTATAACTATTGTTATTACTAATGTTATTAAATATTTATATATATTTTTTTCTCTATTTCTTTTTCTATTGTTCATTTTTTATCTCATCCTATTCTATGAATTATACAATTGTGTTTTATCAAAAAAAATATGTTATGTCAATACTTTTATTTAATATTGTAAAACTATTTAACCATACAACATATACTATATTAATTATTTTGAAAGGTTTGTGATATTATGAATATTGTCCCTACCAACACACCATACAACTCACTTATACTAAAGAAAAACATTACCTCATTACAAAATTCTTATAAATTTTTATCAATTGATACAATAGGTAAAAGTGTCTTAAATAACGAGATTTATGCAATAAGATTAGGAAATGGTCCAAATAACATTTTTTATTCTGGTAGTTTTCATGCTAACGAATGGATCACATCTGTTTTATTAATGCATTTTGTTGAAGAATACTGTAACGCTTACGCTTCTAATTCTTCTATTTTAGGGTATTCTATCTCCAAATTATTTAACTCTACTTCAATCTATATTGTTCCAATGGTTAATCCTGATGGAATTGATTTAATAAATGGTAATTTAAACAAAAATACTGTTTTCTATAAAAACGTATTAAAAATATCAAGAAAATTTAATAACATACCATTTCCAAATCGGTTGGAAATCAAATATAGTTCGGTACGGACTTAAATTTACAATTTCCTACCGGTTGGAAAAACGCTAAAAAAATAAAATATGAGCAAGGGTACACTCGGTCCTGCTCCTTGTAATTTTGTAGGTCCTAAACCTCTTTCAGAACCAGAAAGTTTAGCCATTTACAACTTTACATCAAAAAATAATTTTAAATTAGTTATTGCTTTACACTCTCAAGGCAAAGAAATATACTGGAATTATCAAAATATTAACCCACCTAAAGGATACGAAATTGGTAAAAAATTTTCTGAAATAAGTAACTATTTACTAACAGATGTACCTTTCAATTCTAGTTTTGCAGGTTTTAAAGATTGGTTTATTGATACTTATAATAAGCCTGGCTATACAATTGAAGTTGGACTTGGTTCTAATCCTCTTCCAATCTCTCAATTTAATCAAATTTACAATGACATTTTAGGAATTTTAATTTTAGGTGCTATCCTAGCATAAAAACACACAACAAAGTAAAAGGCATAGTATAATTTAAAATCACACTATGTCTTTTTATTACAACATTTTTAACTTATTTTACAGAAGCATTATAAATTTTTACAATAACATCATTTAATTTTTGATCAAATTCTTCTTGTGATTGATTTGCATTCAAATCTTGTAATAATGCTCTTGAAAAACTTGCTATCATTCTATTATTTTTAGAAAGTAATTCTACTGCTGTATCTATATCATATCCACCAGATAAAGCCACAATTCTAACAACACAATCATAATCATACAAATCCAAATAATGATTTGCAACTGTTGGAATTGTAAATTTAAACATTATTTTATCTGCACTATTCCATGTATCCAATCTTTTCTTAATTTCTTCTTTTAAAATCTCTTCACATTTTTCCTTTTCTGGTGCATTTATATCAACTTCTGGTTCAATGATAGGAACTAAACCAGCATCACAAATTATTTTAGCAAAATCAAATTGTTGATTCACTATTGCCTTTATTCCATCCACATTTGGTTCATATATTACTGATCTCATTTTTGTACCAAAAACATTTTTTTCTCTTGCTTCTTCTAATTCTGTAACTAGCTCTGGTATTTCTTTCATCAATTTAACTCCATCTTTTTGCTCTGCCAAACCTTTATCTACTTTTAAAAATGATACTATATTCTTTTCATTCCATAAATAGTCTGCTGTATATTCACCATTTACCTTTGAAAGCATCGTTTTTTCAAACAATATTGCTCCTATTATATGTTCATTTGTAAAAGACTTACTTGTAAAAACTCTTTTTCTCATTTCATGAATTAAATCAAACATTTCTTCTTCAGTACTATATGCTGATTCTGGAATACCATAAGCTTTTAAAGTTTTACTACTACTTCCTCCACTTTGATCTAAAGCTGCTATAAACCCTTCCTTATTTTTTATAATTTCATACATTTTTTCATTCATATTTACTCCCTCTTTCTTTTGATTTTTAATTTTTTATATAAATATTTATCATAAAAATCCTATACTTATTATCTTTTAACTTAGGACTTTATACCTAAATATTTTACAACCTAGTTAAATATTTTACACTTGACAATATGAAATCTGTCAATATTGCTATAGGTAATATTAGAACTATTATTTTTTGAACTTCATAGCTCATTTTATTTTTAGCTTTATCTAACTTAGATTCTATAAACGGATGTATTTTTTCATTAAATACTAAGCCAATAACTCCCCAAGCCACTGAATATGCTATACTTATTCTTCCATTTATATTTCCTATGTCATTTGAATAATCCCACCATCTTAAGTGAAATATCATCTCAAATAACCATGATACAACATATTCAAATACTGAAAATACAATCATACTTATAAAAAATTCTTTTGTTTTTTTACCTTTAAATTTTTTTAATGTCAATATGATTAATACTGCACCAAATCCATATATTGGACATACAGGTCCATATAAAAATCCTCTTTTTACAAATTTTCCTAATACAAATAACGCAAATATTGTTTCTAAAATCCATCCCAAAAATGAGTATATAACAAAATATAATACCAACTTTTGCATATCATTTAATTGCTTCTTATAAACCACTATACCGTTTCTCCATTTCATCCCCCAAAAAAACAGCTTTTATTCTATGCTCTTACTTTTGTATTTTTTGGATATTCTCTTTCTCTTTTTATCTTTATGTTTTCTGATTCTTTATTTTCATTCATTGTTAATTCTGGACCTTTTTTATCTGTTACTGTCTCTTTTGTTATTGTGCATTTTTCTATCTTTGGATTTGATGGTATATCATACATAATATCTCTCATTATTTCCTCTATTATAGAACGCAAACCTCTTGCTCCAGTTTTTCTTTCTATAGCTTTATCTACAATTGCTTCTAATGCTTCCCTTGTAAACTCTAATTCAACACCATCTAACTCTAGTAACTTTTTATATTGTTTTACTAACGCATTTTTTGGTTCTGTTGCTATTTTTATTAATGCCTCTCTATCCAATTCTTCAAGTGTTGCTATTATTGGCAATCTTCCTATAAACTCTGGTATTAATCCAAATTTTAGTAAATCTTGTGGTAATAATTCTTTAAATACTTCATCTTTTTGAATTTCTTTTTTGCTTTCTATTTTTGTTCCAAATCCTATTGATTTTTCACCTGTTCTGTCTTTTATTATATTTTCTAACCCTTCAAAAGCTCCTCCACATATAAATAATATATTTTCCGTATTTATCTGTATAAGTTCTTGATTAGGATGTTTTCTTCCTCCTTGTGGTGGTACTGAAGCTATTGTTCCTTCAACTATTTTTAACAAAGCTTGTTGCACACCCTCTCCACTAACATCTCTTGTTATTGATGGATTCTCTGATTTTCTTGTTATTTTATCTATTTCATCAATATACACAATTCCTTTTTCTGCTCTTTGTACATCTCCATCTGCTGCTTGTATCAATTTAAGCAAAATATTTTCTACATCTTCTCCCACATATCCTGCTTCTGTCAATGTAGTTGCATCTGCTATTGCAAATGGTACATTTAAAATTTTTGCCAATGTACGTGCTAGCAATGTTTTTCCACATCCTGTAGGTCCTAATAATAATATATTACTTTTTTGAATTTCCACATCATCATCTTTTTTATCCGTCTCTTCCTCATGTATAATTCTTTTATAATGATTATACACAGCTACTGATAATGTTCTTTTTGCCTCTTCTTGTCCTATTACATAATCATCCAATGTTTTTTTTATTTCCTTAGGACTTGGTATTTCTTCCGCTAGAGTATAACCTAATTCTTCTTCATTAAGCCCCTCTGCTTCTATAATACTTGTGCATAAATCAACACATTCATTACATATATATACTCCTGGACCTGCAACTAATTTTTTAACATTTTCTTGTGTTTTGCCACAAAATGAGCATCTTAAATTTCTTGGTGTATCATTTTTTCCCATTACACATAATTCTCCTTGAATAATATATTATCAAATTTAACTATATTAAATTTGACTTAATTTTATTTATGCTCGATGATCCATAATACCATCTATTAAGCCATATTTTAAAGCCTCTTCAGCTGTCATATAATGATCTCTTTCTGTATCTCTTTCGATTACATCAATTGGTTGACCTGTTCTATCACTTAAAAATTTATTTAATTTTTCTCTTGTTTTTACTAAATGATCTGCATGAATTTTAATTTCTGTTGCTTGGCCAGATAATCCACCACCACCAATTAATGGTTGATGTATTAATATTTCTGCATTTGGTGTAGCAAATCTTTTTCCTTTTTCTCCTGCACATAATAATGCTGCTCCCATACTTGCTGCCATACCTATACATATTGTTGATACAGGGCATTTTATATAATTCATTGTATCTATAATTCCCATACCATCTGTAATTGATCCACCTGGTGAATTAATATATAAGTTTATATCTTTATCTGGATCTTCTGATTCCAAAAATAGCAATTGTGCTATTACTAAACTTGATGTTGTTGGATTTACATCTTCTCCTAAAAATATTATTCTATCTTTTAATAATCTTGAGAAAATATCATATGATCTTTCTCCTTTACTTGTTTGTTCTACAACATAAGGTACTAAACTATTTTTCTCTAACATATTTTTTCTCCCTTTCTTCATAATATAAAAGGTGCTATATTAAATTTATAGTCATAAAAAAACTATAAATCTTAAATATTGCACCTCCTTTTTCTTTATCCTATTTCATTTTTGCATTTTTAACTAAGAAATCTACAGCTTTTTCTGATTTAATTCCTTCTTCAATATAATTTCTTACATTTTCATTTTGTAAAAATGCTTCGTCATTTTCTTTTCCGTAATTTTTTGCCATTTCTTTAATTTTTTCATCTATTTCTTCGATATTTGCCTCGATTTTTTCTGCTTTTATTACTGCTTCTAACATTAATCTTGTTTTTACTGCTTCTTCTGCTTGAGGTTCATATTCTTTTTTCATTTCTTCCATTGTTTTTCCTAACATTTGAAGATATTGATCAAATTTTATTCCTTGATATGATAAACGTGTTTCTATATCTTTAATCATATTTTCTACTTCTGTTTCAATCATACCAGATGGAACTTCCACTTTAATATTTTCTGTTACAGCTTTTACAACAGCTTCTTCTGTTTCATATTTTTGTTTTTCTTCATTTTCTTTTTCTAATCTTTCTTTAATACTTGCTTTTAATTCTTTTAATGTATCAAATTCACTTGCTTCTTTTGCAAATTCATCATCTAATTTTGGTAACTCTTTTTTCTTAATTGCATGTACTTTTACTTTAAATGTTGCATCTTTTCCCGCTAATTCTTTTGAAAAATATTCTTCTGGGAATTTCACATTGATATCTTTCTCTTCATCAATTTTTGTTCCTATTACTTGATCTTCAAAACCTGGTATAAATGAATTACTTCCTATTTCTAAATCATAATTTTCTGCTTTTCCACCTTCAAAAGCTACTCCATCTACAAATCCTTCAAAATCAATTGTTGCTATATCTCCTTTTTCTACTGGTCTATCTTCAATTGAAATTAATCTTGAATTATGTTCTTGCATATGCTCTAATTCATGATTTACATCTTTATCTTTTACAGTATACTCAATCTTTTTGATTTCTATACCTTTATATTTTCCTAATTCTGCTTCTGGTTTTGTTTGGAATACTGCTGTAAATATTAAGTCTTGTCCTTTTCCTATTTGTTTTACATCTATATCTGGTCTGCTTACAGCTTCAATTTTATTTTCTTTTAAAGCATCTTCTAATACTTCTGGTACTAATTCATTAAATGTATCTTCATAAAATATTTCTTTTCCATAATATTTTTCCACTATATTCATAGGTGCTTTTCCTTTTCTGAATCCTGGAATATTAAAATATTTTGCAGTTTTAAAATATACTTTTTTCATTGCCTCGTCAAATCTATTGGCTTCTACTGTTAATTCTAATTTTACTTCATTTGCGTTTTTTGTTTTTTCAACTTTACAATTCATTTTATTCATCCTTTCACTTTTTAATAATGCTTTTACATTCATCACATAGTGCATACATTATATCATAAAATTGATTTTTTGCAAGGAATTTTTGAATATTTTTGAAAAAATACTTGTTTTTTTTTATTTTTTGTGTTAAACTTGATTACAGTCAATTTATTTTTTGATTAGGAGGTGCTAGACATGGCAAAATGCGCAATTTGTGATAAAACACAAAGTAATGGAAATAAATTAAGTATTACACGTTCACATATCAGTAAAAGAAGCCCACGTACATGGAAACCAAATCTAAGAACTGTAAAAGCTGAAATAAATGGTGAAATTAAAAGAATTCATGTATGTGCAAAATGTTTAAAAAACGGTAAAGTAAAAAGAGCTTAAGAGC
>ERZ836877.632-NODE-632-length-59112-cov-3.456322_pt1 | contig 59112 bp, 44 predicted proteins | sample MGYA00519469_ERZ836877 | MGnify/ENA primary metagenome ERZ836877 (study PRJEB31850, sample SAMEA3708809) | human gut metagenome | biome: human gut; feature: human-associated habitat; material: faeces | place: China | collected 2014 ...
TGGATATATGACCAAATAGGGCAATTGATACTGATGGATAATAAAGGTTTGATAAAACAAACAGAGAATTTGAATAAACAGACGGGCTCTTCGGAAAAAATAATGATAAATACAAACCACGCCATGTATACATCTAAATTGTATTACAACCAAACAAGACGTTCGTTATTTTATATTGTGCAAAAAGATAATTCTTTTTATGCAAAGGAATCTCCTTTAGACCCTAAAAGCCCTATAAAATACTATCCTTTGTCTTCGCCCTATACAACCCATAAAGAAGTCAGTTCCAATTTCGGCAATATGGACGGAGTAAATGCCACGTTTACGGATAATCAGATTTTATATAATTATCCGATAGAATCTGTTTTTTACGTTTACAATATTCTGACAGGGGAAAACAAACTGATAGAATCTTATAGCGCATATACCCAAAATACGGTTAAACCACTTGCTACAGCCGTTAATGATTATTCCAAATGGGAAAGACATGGTCTTGAAAATCCTCATTTTTATGAAGTAATGTATATTCCTAAATATAAAATGTATATGCGACTACATCTAAAAGAAACTGAATTCGACAAAAACAAGTCTGTTGCAGAGCTCTCGGATAATCGCGAATTATATCTGACTTGTTGGAATGAGTCTTTCCAATTTTTATGTGAAGTCATGTTACCAGGCCACCGTTACAACTATTATACAGGATGGTGTGGTTTGTACGATGGTCTGCTCTTGTATGTCAATAACACGACAAGTAAAGATGAATTAAATGATTTGCTAAAAATAGATGTTGTCAGACCTATAACGAAATAGGATTCATTTATATTAGTCCGAATAACGCCAAATAGGACAGCCAAAATAACTCTTAATGTGGGGCCGCTTCACATTAAGAGTTATTTTTGTAACATAGTTAGTTACACAGCATAACATAGTTAGTTATTTTACGCCGTGATAGAATGCTCTTTTTTAAGTTGTTATGAGGTTATATCATCTTCCTCTATTTTTTCTCTTCCCTTTTGATAAATTCTTTGCAAAAAGTGATGAGATGCCATAAAATTCTGTATTTTTGTTGTTGGGAATCATAGCAATAGGAGAGAGATAGAAGTTTCAATCTAACTCTATAAACTTACTATTTCGTTGCTACGCACCAATCAAACATCTTAAACAGTAAAATATGAAAAACATCGCAAAAACATTCTTCTATGTAATGGGTTCACTGCTTCTATTCATCTCTTGCAAAGGCAATAAGGAAGTCTATCAACAAGAGACTACCTTTAGCCGTGAAGATTTTATAACGAAAGAACTGACAGGTAAAACAGTTGAATTTGATGAACCCATCATGAAACCCAGACAAATAATGGTGTTGGATACACTACTTATTACTTGCGACAAAGGAACTAAAAAACATTTTCAACTATTCAGTCTGGTAAATAAGAAGAAAATAGGAGAACGCATCATGATAGGACAAGGTCCGGAAGAGATGATTATGCCTTCTTTCATTAACGGTCAGGATAGTATTCGACTGTATGATATGGCAACATCCACTGTTTTCAGTTACTCGATTCCTGAATTTACACTCAACGCCGACCCGATTCCCGCCAGACGATATCAGTTGAAAGAGTCTTATATCTTTAGCGAGTTGGCGGAATTATCAAACGGACAATTGGTGGCTTCTACCAACAAACCGGAAGCTCCATGCTATTTGTTTGACAAGCAAGGAGAGAAAGTGAAAAATTTGGGAGAATATCCGGTAGGACCTGAGAAGTATACAGACATTGAGCGTGCAGATGCCTATCGTGCCATATTGACCAGTAATAATAAAGACAAAATAGCGGTATGCCACTTCTTCACCGACTTAATAGATATATATAATAAAGAGGGGAAACTGGAAAAAAGGCTCTTCGGACCCGACCATTTTTACACCCGCTTTACAGAATACCATGATGGAAAAAGGATTGGCAGCAAGCCCGACCCTAACAATTATCGGGATGCCTTTTATAGTCCAGTTAGTGTAGATGAGCATTTCTTCGTGCTGTATAATGGGAAAAAGGTAAACGGAACGGACTACAATTTACTAGCTAAAGATATTTTTGTTTTCGACTGGAATGGGACGCCTAAAGTTCATTACAAATTAGACCAGGGAGTATCACGTATTACCGTTGATGCCCAAAAGCATAAAATCTATGGAATCAGTGATAAACCGGAGTTTCATATCGTTGAGTTTTCATTTGATATCTAGCTTTATTCATACAACTCTTTTATCATATATCTCAAATCATGAGAAACTACAAAGTTGTTTTATTAATGCTCCTCTCCGCATTACTGCATACATCCTGCAAACAGGCGAATAAACAAGGAAGCTTTTGTCCTGATTTATTAGTTGAATCGATCGATACTCTTTATTATTCCACCTTTGTAGATTCTATTGGCTATATCCATTTAGAAACTTCCGATGACTGTCTTATTGGAGAGGTTAGTGATGCGATATTAACGGACAGTCATATCTTTATATTCGATAAATATAAACAAACTATATGGATATTCGACCGGAAAGGAAATTATCTGAGCAGTATCTCTAAACGTGGAAACGGACCGGAAGAGTATGCAAACATCGGTCAAATAGATTATGATAAGAAAGAACGGATGATTGCCATATTAGATACGTGGACTAAATCTATTTTATATTACAACCTAAATGGCGATTTTATAAAGAGAGTAGAATTAGAACAACAAGCAATGAATTTTAAAATCCTTCCACAAGGAGGATATATAATCTCCAATGCCGGAGAGGCCAAAACCGGTGCCGGCATATATCTTACAGATACAAAGGGAAAAACAACAGCTAAGTTAGCGGCAAAAAAGGACAATCAAATGCTTTCATACACAGGTGTAACCGATTTGGCTTCATTTAATGAAACCATCGCTTATATTCTCCCTAACTTTGAAAACAAGATATACCATTTATGTCAACAAGAAGCAGAATTGAAATATCCCTTTACATTTTACCCGCTGCAAAAGAACGATTATAAAACAAATATCTCACAAGAACATCTCGAAGATTTTATAAGAACCCAATATATAGAAGGAGAAAAATGGCTATTCATCACTTTCTGGTCTTCCACAAACAATGTCAGGAACTTCTTATACTCCAAAGAACAGAACCAATATTGGATTAGCAGATATTTAGTAAATGATATGGATGGAATAAAACGAAAAGAAAAGTTATCCACATCCGAAAACAACCAGTTTGTATTTATTTGTGAAGACAAAGAGAATCCGGAAAGAAATAATATGTTACAAATCTTGTATTTAAAATAATTCATAATCATGAGAAACTATCAATTACCCCTGTTTTTGCTTTGTGTTCTCCTGTTTTGTTCTTCATGTAACAAAACATCAGAAAACAAAAACTTTTCTCCCGACTTATTGGCCGAAAGCACCGATATAGTAAACTATTCAACGTTTGTTGATTCCATTCATTATATACCCTTGGAAACGAACGACGAGTGCCTGATAGGAAAAATCGGGGATGTCATAATAACCCCACAGCATATTTTTGTTTCCGATGAACAGAAACAAGTGATATGGATATTCAACCCAAAAGGAGAGTATCTGAACAATATATCAAGACAAGGAAATGGACCGGAAGAATATATGCATATCTTACAGTTCGAATACGACAAGCAAAACAATCAAATAGCCATACTCGATTGGAACAAATGGATATTATACTATGATTTAAACGGAGGGTTCATCAGGAGAATAAAATTAGATATAAACGCTGCCGATTTTAAAATTCTTCCGCAAGGAGAAGGTTACATCATTTCAAATGCGGGAGACCCCAAACCCGAAGCCGGCATATTTCTTACAGATGCAAACGGAAAAACTATAAAGTACTTGGTCAAAAGGAATCCGGAACAACTCATTACTTATAATGACGACATGGACTTGCTTTCATATAAAGATACCATCATCTTTATATCACCCAATTTTGAGAACAACATTTACCATTTCTACAACAATCAGTTGGAACTAAAATATCCCTTTACCTTTCATCCTTTATTAAAACACACATACAAAGAAGATGTATCCAAACAATATTTGGAAGATTTCCTTAGAACCTTATATCTAGAAAATGAGAAATGGATTTTTATTATCGTTTGGTCTTCCGTAAATGATATCAGAAACTTCTTATACTCTAAAGAAAAGAATCAGTATTGGATTGGAAAATCTATTGAAAATGATATTGATGGTGTGCATAGGTCAGGCCTAACCACTGCTACCGAAAACAACCAGTTTGTATTTATTTGCGAAGATAAAGAGAATCCGGATAATAATCCCTCCCTGCAAGTGTTGCATCTAAAATAAAACAAATACAGTTATGAAGTTTACCAACCACCTATTTATAACTCTTTTATTAAGCGGAACATTGTTGTCATGCTCCCATAAGGAAAGTTCTAAAAGAAAAAGTCCATCTAATATGGAACTTTCGACTAAAGAAATTGTATTTCCACCTTCGGAAGCACTAAATTTAGATGCTTACTATCTCTCGGCTTCTTGCCGAACAGATACCACAACTTGGCTGGTTGGTTATAATTACCGAATGCATGCTTTGGATATTATCAATTTAAAGACCAAAGAGATATCTCAAACAATGTTGGAAAAGGAGGGACCATCTTCTCTCGCACGACCGATAAGCATTTATCTGCACAATCCGGACTCTATCTGGATTTGCGACCAAACCTATCAGGCCGCTTTGATAAACCGGGAAGGACTAATTGTACAGAAATGGGCATTAGCGGAATCATTGGATTCATCAGAAAAGGTTATTATCAATACAAACTATGCCATGAATACATCCAAGCTCTATTTCAATAAATCCAGAGGCTCACTGTTTTATACGATACAAAAGACGGAAGGAGGAGAGTCATCGTTTTATGTAAGGGAATACTCTTTAAAACATTCCACTGAAACAAAGAGGTATCCGTTGGCTTCACCGGTAACCAAGAAAGAAGCAGACACAAACTTCGGTTATATGGATGGGATAAACGTAACTTTCCTGGACGACCGGATTCTATATAATTATCCCATCGAATCGTCTTTTTATGTATACAACTTACTCACCGGAGAAAATAAATTGATAGAAGCGGCCAGTGCTTACACCCAAAACAATGTCAAGCCCCTAAGCAATACACAAGACTATTCCGAATGGGAGAAACATGGACTGGAAAATCCTCATTTTTATGAGATAATGTACCTTCCCCAATACGATATATACGCTCGTCTACATCTGAAAGAAACGGATTTGGACAAGACTAAATCCATGGACGATTTATCGAATAACCGCGAACTCTATCTGATGTGCTGGGACAAAGATTTCAAGCCATTATGTGAAATAAAACTTCCTGAGCACCGTTACAATTATTATACAGGATGGTGTCCCACTTACGACGGGCTGCTTATATGTGTCAACAACGAAGCTTCTGCCGAGGAATTGTCTGTAGACATCATATCCCCCAAGAACTTTATACAGAAATAAAATTCTAATAAAGGATGAAAGCACACATTCATTATAAAAAAGTAATTTCCGTCACAACGATTATTCTATTAATCATTAGCGGATGTACAACTAAAAGCGGAGGTTTTCAATGTGCTCCTGCTAACAGTAAAGCACAAATAAGCATGGATAGTTTAAGGTGTGAAGCAATTCGATTGGATAGTATCAGTACCTCTTCTTTTGGCGAATCGACCATAACACCCGACAACGACATCGTGTTCATTGATAAAAACTTCTGTAAAGTTTCCGTATTCGATACGACCGGCCATTTCAAAAGAGATTATTTAGGTTTAGGAGGTGCCCCACATGAGACTCAAATAGGGAGAATAGCCGCACAGACAATCCTCTCTGACGGACGTCTTGTTTTATTAGGACATAATCTCGACTTTCATCTTTTCAAAGATTATATCTGCGACAGTATTTTTATACTGAACCGAAACTGTAGCGACCAGACTCTAGAAGGAGATTCCAAAACTTACACAAACCAATATAATGATATGGTTTGCCGAAGTTACAAAAACAATATCTATCTCAATGTTTATGCAGAACATCCCGAATTCAATTATTTAGAGCACACCGAGAAATATCTCCAAGAGTGCCGTCATTTGTGGGAAATAGACCTGAACCAACAAAAAGATACCAGATTACTAGCTAAAGGATATCCTCAAAGTTATCATAAAGACCCTAAAAAGCATGTAATCTTTACAGGCACTTGTTATGATATTGACAATAAAGGAAACTTTTATATAAACTATGATACTGACCCTTCTATTTATGTCTACGATTATGATTTCAACCCTATAGCGACTTACGGATTGGAAGGCAAAAATATGAATACTGATTACTTGTACATTGATAATTATAAAGAGTGCAGAAAGAACTACCGTTCAGAAAGAGAAACGAAAGGCTATTATTATTGGATAGAATATGTAGATGAAACAGGACTTTTATTCCGCTCATATAAAAAACAATCCGGTACTTTAGACGGACTGCAAATATACAAAGAAGGAATAATGATTGCAGATATAAATGTTCCGAAAGGACTACGAGTGATGGGATATATTGCTCCGTATTACTATTCATATATTATTCCCCAACTCGCCGAAAACGATGATTCCCTGATTCTATACAGGTTTAAAATGGAAGAGTCATAAAAGGTTAAATAAAAATCTATAGGATTAAAAACTGACATCTATCGAAACAAAGAGCAATTTTAGCATAGTAACCGTTACAATGAATAGATAGAAAAACAATTAATATTCGACATATATGAAATACATCGTACAATACGTAGTAACCGTACTGTTTCTCTATTCCTGCACGCAGAAGGAACAAACGAACATCATCATTGAAAACAATCCTATTATACCGGAAATATTCGATACAGGCATAACGGATATGCTAACCGTGGAGAACATGGCCGTATGTGATTCTTTCCTTTTGGTTACAAACCAGATGGAAAAGCCTTTCTTCCATGTATACAACCGTTCTGATTATTCGTTAGTCGGTACATTCGGTTTTCAGGGACAAGGTCCCGGCGATTTTGGCTATCCCTTCTTTTTATGTACCGACAGAAATTCTAAGGGACTTATCCAAATATACGATGTTAACTTAGCCGCATTCAAACAGATTGATATAAAGAAAACATTAGAGAAAGCCCCTCAAGCCATTATCTCAAGTCCGATGCCACCCCAGATTATAGGTTCACCGGACTTAATCCAGTATAAAGATTTCTATATGGGGAACTTAGATTTTGACAACAGACTGTTTTTTATCTATCATGCCCCTACCAAACAACTGAAATGGGTGGAGTTCCCGAGTTCTTTAAAGATTCCCATAGAAGAAGATTGTTTCAGCGGACAGAATAGAATAACCATTAATTTCCAATCGCAACGAATCGTTTCTGCCATGCATTATTATAATAAGGTGTTCTTATATGATACCCAAGGAACATACCTGAAAGAGGTACAAGTAGGAGAGGAAGAAATAAAACCTCAGTTGGACAGCCGGAACTGGATAACGAAAGAGAGTAAAGTATTTTGTATGAGAATACAATCTACCAACCGAAACATTTATATGCTAGTACATAACATGAAACAGGGAGACGAACGCCCATCGAGCTCTCGAATTATTGTACTGGATTGGGAACTACATTACCTGAAAACTTACCAAATGCCGTATCCTATAATCGACATATTAATAGATGAGCAGCAAAATAGAATCATATATCAAACAATAAATGAAGAAGGAGATATGAGCATTCATTACTTTAAGGAGTAATCCGCTCACGTTACTGGAAGCAATGTTTGTTACGACAAAGAGAACAACACATGCTAATGCATTATTCATAGCAGGAATAAAAGGAGTATATAGCTCCCAAGTATATGAATGATTAAGACTAAATCTTGAACGGAAGACAAAACAATTTGCTACGGCTAATTTAAACGGATAAAGATAATACTTACTCTTCTTTACAATACCCATTCCATAAAGGAGAACGAATATTTCTTCCTTTTTTCACATTCTTTACTCCCTTTTATAACGAACGTTCATTCAGGGGTAAACGAACGTTCGTTTACCCCTGAATGAACGTTCTCTTCAACAGAAACGAACTGAAGAGTATAAATCCTCACTTTTCCCTCTTTTCACCAAGCAAAACAATAACGATAAAAAAGAAAGACATCTCCTATAAGAAGACTATAAGATAAGAAAAAGGCTGTTTGTCAGAAAGTCTCTTTCTCTTTTGCAGCACATCGAACAACAGCCCATACGGAAGAAAAGCAAAGAAATAGTTTCATTATGCAAGCAAATAGGACTTCAGCAAGAAATATAAAGGAATTTTAGAATCATATAGACAGCAAAGAAAGATTAATTAACATAAAATAATTGCTACAGCCTTTCTTTTCGCTAACTTTGGCGTCAATATTTTACATATAGAAAACCAAACTTAAAACAACAAACATACCATGAACAAAGAATTAAGCATGAGCCCCAATCCGTTGGTCGCTTTTTTAGAGAAGCCTGCAGCAGAGTTTACGAAAGCAGATATCATTTCCTACATCTCCGCCCATGAGATACGTATGGTCAATTTTATGTATCCGGCAGGAGACGGAAGATTAAAAACGTTGAATTTCGTTATCAACAATGAGGAATACTTGGAAACAATCCTAACTTGCGGCGAACGGGTGGACGGTTCGAGCCTCTTTACCTTTATCGAAGCCGGAAGTAGCGACCTATATGTCATTCCACGTTTCCGCACGGCGTTTTTAGACCCTTTTGCAGAAATACCTACATTAACCATGCTATGTTCTTATTTTAATAAGGATGGACAACCGCTGGAAAGTTCTCCGGAATATACATTGCGTAAGGCCAGTGAAGCTTTTACGAAAGAGACCGGACTGGAATTCCAGACAATGGGAGAACTGGAATACTACGTCATCGCGCCCGATGAAGAAACTTTTCCCGCAACAGACCAGCATGGTTACCATGAATCGGCTCCCTATGCGAAGTTCAACGATTTCCGTACCCAGTGCATGTCATACATCTCCCAAACGGGAGCTCAAATAAAATACGGACATTCCGAAGTGGGTAACTTTACTTTGGACGGGCTTATCTACGAGCAAAACGAAATTGAGTTCTTGCCTGTAAGGGTGGAAGATTCTGCCGACCAGCTGATGTTAGCCAAATGGATTATTCGTAACCTGGCGCGCGAATACGGATATAACATCACTTTTGCTCCGAAAATAACAGCAGGAAAAGCCGGTTCGGGACTTCATATCCACATGCGTATCATGAAAGACGGAAAGAACCTGATGTTGGAGAACGGAAAACTTTCCGATACGGCACGCAAGGCTATTGCCGGAATGATGGTATTGGCGCCTTCCATCACTGCTTTCGGAAATACCAACCCGACCTCTTATTTCCGTTTGGTACCTCATCAGGAAGCGCCCACCAATATATGTTGGGGAGACAGAAACCGTTCCGTATTGGTAAGAGTACCTCTGGGCTGGGCCGCCCATTCGGATATGTGCGCACTTGCCAACCCGCTGGAACAAGACAGCCATTATGATACCACTCAAAAGCAAACCGTAGAGATGCGTTCTCCCGATGGTTCGGCAGACCTCTATCAACTATTAGCCGGACTGGCTGTAGCATGCCGATATGGTATAGAACAAAAAGATGCGTTGGAGATTGCAGAGAAAACATACGTCAATGTAAACATTCACCAGAAAGAGAATGCGGATAAGCTGAAGGAATTAAAGCAATTGCCGGACAGTTGTTTCGCCTCAGCAGCATGTTTGCAGGAACAAAGAGCTATCTATGAGCAATATAATGTATTCAGCCCTGCTATGATTGACGGAATCATAAAGAAATTGCGTAGCTATGAAGACGCTACTCTGCGGAGCGATATTGCCGACAAACCGGATGAAATGCTTGCATTAGTAAAAGAATATTTCCATTGCGGATAATTCTATCATCATCCGGACTGTATAGCTTGCCTGTAGAATGCATCCCCGGGAGCAAGCAGTTCGTCAGGGGTTTTATTCCTTTTAACTCCCGCTATGAATAGTGCAGGTTAAGAAAAAGCCCTTATGCCTATAGACCAATTCTTACCATGTGGACGTTGTTTTTCATGGTAAGAATTGTTTTTTTACTCCCTTTAATCTAAAATCACACTTAAAAGGAAGAAAAATAACCCGTAGTTGCAGGTTTTATAGTATATTTGTGTAGTTTTTAATCCCATTTGCATATAAAACATTCAAATGAATAATAACTTGAATATAAATACTCCGATTGAAAATATACCGTGGCAACATCTAATGGATAGCGCAAACATCGGTTGGTGGAAAGCCGATTTTACGAACAACTACTATATTTGTTCTCCATATATCATCAAATTATTTAATTTAAAATCGGAGATTCTCACTTTCCACGATTTCTTATATAATCATATCGTAAAAGAATATCAAGATAGAATAGCCCACGAATTCCTATCCATTCTTCAACAAGAGACTTACGAACAAATATTTCCCATCAATTCTATATATGGCAAAATATGGATTCGTTCCTGTCTGGCATGTAAAGAAACGAATAATGAAGGGCATACAATAGCATGGGGAACCTTACAGCAAATAGACTCTTTTGCGGGAACCCATATCCAAAAAGAGCAGCAACAAAGATTTAATAGTTTGCTATACCAGCAAAATGCCATATCACGTTCCTTGCTGTTCTTTACGCAAACCGAAAATATAGAAAAGGCCATTGATAGTGCTTTACGGGAAATCCTTTTAATGTTTAGAGGAGAGAGAGTCTATATTTTTGAGTTCAACTATGAAAAGCAAGAGCAGCATTGCATATATGAGGTAGTAAAGAATAATATATCGACAGAAAAAGAGAATCTTCAATCTTTAAAAATCGAAGACTTCTTCTGGTGGTCTATGGAATTGATAAACAAACGCCCCATCATCTTATCCTCTTTAAAGGATATACCGAAAGAGGGATTGGATGTTTACCCGGCATTGGCGGAACAAAATATCAAATCGCTTATGGCCGTTCCACTCTTAGCAAACGATAAGGTTTGGGGATACATGGGAGTAGACATGGTACACGAATATCGGAAATGGACCGATAACGATTATCAATGGTTTTCGTCCTTAGCCAATATTATTCCTCTTTGTATCGAACTTTACAAAAGTAGAGAGAAGACAGAGGAAGCGAACCGTCTTAAATCGGCTTTCCTTGCCAATATGAGTCATGAAATACGTACGCCCCTCAATGCAATTGTCGGCTTTTCGACCTTATTAACCGAAACCGAAGATGAAAATGAACGGCAGGAATATCTTAAGATTGTAGAAACAAACAACGAGCTATTGCTGCAACTCATATCTGATATATTGGACCTTTCCAAAATAGAATCGGGTATTGTGGAGATGGTGGAAGAAGATGTCGACATGAATATGCTGTGCACTGATATTGTCAATGCGTTACGCGTAAAAGTAAAACCGGGAGTTAAACTATTGTTCAGCCCCGGAGCAAAAGAACTCCGTATTAAAAGTGATAAAAAGCGGATGACTCAGGTGATAACCAATTTGATTAACAACGCCATTAAATTTACGAACGAAGGCAGCATCACCTTAAAATATGAACTAGGAAAGGAAGAATTTAAGTGTTGGGTATGCGACACGGGAAGTGGTATTGCCGAGGAACAGCAAAAACAGATATTCGGCCGCTTTATAAAGCTAAACAGTTTTGTTCCCGGTACAGGACTTGGCTTAGCAATTTGCCAAAGTATTGTAAAACAGTTCAACGGAAATATAGGAGTAAAATCCGAAGTAGGGAAAGGGTCATGCTTTTGGTTTACGCATCCGCTGACAGAGCGTGATATCGTTATACCCTTAGAGATATTCAGTAAATGTCCCTAAAGACACAAAAAAGCCAACTAATTCGCAATGGGTTAGTTGGCTTTATTTTTGCTATTTAAGGAATATCCCTTCTAATAGGATAAAATCTAACTTCTTTTTCCTTCCGAGTTATCTTAAATAAATATTATATTGTTTCTCTGCTTTAATAGTGGTGTTCGGCCCATGTCCCGGATAGACCACCGTATCATCCGGCAAAGTAAGAAGTTTGGTTCTTATGCCTTGAACCAACTCTTCTTCTGTACCTCCGCCCAAATCGGTACGCCCAATGCTATGTTCAAAAAGAACATCTCCCGTAAAGAGGGCTTTTTCTTCGGCACAGTAAAAGACCAATGAACCCAAAGAATGTCCCGGTATATGGAAAATGGTAAACGCATGCGTTCCAAAAGCAACCGTATCTCCTTCGTGCAAATAGCCTTTCAAAGGAACGGGAGGTTCGCAATTCATGATACCAAACGATTTTACCCGTTCTGTGATTTGCTCCAACCAAGGTAAATCAGCCTCATGCGCTTCGGCTTTTATTCCAAACTCATGCAACATAAACGGATTGCCAAACACATGGTCGAAATGCAAATGTGTATTCAACAAATGCTTTATAGTCAGTCCATTCTTTACAATATATTCTTTCAAAGCTTGCTTCTCTGAATCAAAAAAACAGCCGGCGTCTATCACGACAGCCTCTTTTGTTTCATCCCACACCACATAAGTGTTGACGGGCAGCATATTAAATTCAAATTTCTTAATCGTCATCATAACCTTCTTTGTTTATAGAGACACATATACCACTTTCTTGGTAACAAAATACTCTTCTTTGAAATAATCCTGCAAATTATAAATTAAGGTCTGATTCTTTAAAGGCATCGTTTCGTGTTCCAGTTCTCCACCTTTTAAACAAATCAACCCATTCGGATAAGCATTCTTCTGCGCTTTCGAGATATTCTTCCGGACTATCTTCACCAGCTCTGTCAAGGGCATCACGGCACGGCTTACCACAAAATCAAAGAGTTGTTTCTCTTCCTCGGCACGGCAATGTCTCAATGAAACATTCGTCAGCCCTAAAGACGATGCAACCTCCGTAGCCACTTTTATCTTCTTCCCGATGCTATCGACCAAATGAAACTGTACATCCGGAAAAAGAATAGCCAACGGAATACCCGGGAAACCTCCTCCTGTCCCCAAATCCATTACTTTTGTTTCCGGTTTAAAATGAATCATTTTGGCAATACCCAAAGAATGAAGCACATGATGCTCATAGAGATTGACAATATCTTTACGGGAAATCACATTAATCTTTGCGTTCCAATCTGTATATAAATCATATAACGCAGCAAATTGTTCACGTTGCTTTTCCGTTAAATCCGGAAAATAAGAGAGTATCTGTTCCATAAATATCCGTCTGCTTTATTTCTTTAATACATCCGTTAAGGCCTCGTAGGGTATTTTCAACACCGTTACGCCCACTACATAAGGAGCTATTTCGTATGCATTGTACAAAAAGTCAATACCATCACTCTTCAGCAGAAAGTTTTTAGAAGGATACATGGATGTCCACATCAAGTACCCTTTTTCCTGCAATGCTTCCATCGTAGTAACCTCGGCCTGCTGCATCAAAGCTTTTAGTAAAATCTCATTGAGCGAAGTCTCATATCCGGGTACAAACAAATCGTCCAATGTTACAAGCTTTCCGCTCTCCGTATAGAAATTAAGATAAGTGCTCACCTGATTTCCATGCGCACCGCCCTCATAGCTATTCATCTCAATGGTATAATTAAAGATACCTTCTTTGCCCTTTTGCGCGTCCGTTTTCAAATCATAATAGTAATTGTACCATCCCATGCCTTCTTTTCCGGCTTCTTTATCCTCGTTATAATAAGGTAGCAAATCATGGGTATAGCTACGGGTATAGTGCGCTACAAAAGAGTCCACCGCCACTTCGGGAGAAAGATTTTCGTATTCAAAGGCAGCTTTCACTATCTCCTTATTTATATAATACGCAACGGAATCTTCACTTTCGGCATAATTCAAATTGATATTTATGCTGCATGCGGGAGAGATGGTATCGGCTGTTAAATGAACCTGTTCCGCAACGACTATAGGTTTAAATATTGTTTCACCTTTAGGAGGGTTCTTACATCCGATAACAGATAAGAGACAAAAGGTAACAGCCGCCAGCTTTAAACTATTTTTCTTTTTCATTCTTTTTACATATTTAGGTGATTGATTAGGCAAAAGTACACAAAAAAGGCGATGTATAATGTATAAAAACAACTTTTTAAAGACTATTTGAAAGGAGATTTCTTTCTTATATTCAAGAACGTAGTAATGATACAGAAGGAGTAATAGCCGGTGATTCGGCTCAACAGATAAAGAAGGACTGTTCATTTACCTCCCGTTGGGATGCGTTTACTACTATAAGGAAACGAATCCACGAAACAGGACTTCTAAATAGTAAGTCTTTTGAATAGCTACCTGAAAGAGATGAAATCTTTTCTAATTTTAATAGGGATGTGTAACACCGGAAAAAGGAAAGTTTGTACCTTTGAACAAAGCTTTGCTTAATAAGGTTATATATTATAAACTAAAAACGAAGAATACAGATGAATCATATTATAAAGAAAATCTATCCTGTAACGGGCATGCATTGTGCCGTATGTGCAAAGAACGTAGAAAAGGCATTGTCTAAACAAGAAGGGGTACTCGAAGCGAATGTAAACCTGGCCGCTAATACGGTAACGGTAAAATATGAAGATACGCAAACGGCTCAATCTTTACAAAACGCGGTCAGGAAAATAGGGTTCGACTTAATTATCGACACCGAGCATCCTGAAAAGGAAGCGGAAGAGATTGAGAATGAGCATTACCGGAAAATGAAGCAGAAGACCATCAATGCATGGGTGTTTGCTTTGCCTGTAGCTATCTTGGGAATGTTTTTTATGCATTTCCCGGGAATCAGCTATATCCTGTTATTGCTTTCGTTGCCCGTGTTCTATTTTGGACGCAGCTTCTACATCAGCGCATGGAAACAGTTGAAACAAAAGAGCAGCAACATGGATACGCTGGTTGCTCTGAGTACTTCCATTGCGTTCCTTTTCAGTCTGTTCAATACTTTTTTCCCTGAGTTCTGGATTGAAAGAGGCCTTGAGCCACATGTTTATTATGAAGCCTCTACTATGATTATCGCTTTCGTTTTAACCGGAAAGCTTATGGAAGAAAAGGCGAAAGGGAAAACATCGTCCGCCATTCGCAAACTGATGGGACTACAGCCACAAACCGCACGTGTGTTACGAAACGGGAAAGAGGAGGAAACGGAAATAGCCCTTTTACAGAAAGGGGATTTAATCAGTGTACGCCCCGGAGAAAAGATTCCTGTAGACGGTTCTGTTACCGACGGAGATTCTTTTATAGACGAAAGTATGATTTCAGGAGAACCTATCCCAGTGGAGAAGAAAGCAGGAGACAAGGTGCTGGCCGGAACAATCAACCAGACCGGAGCTTTTATATTATGTGCCGAGAAGGTAGGAAGCGCAACGGTCTTGGCACAAATAATCCGTATGGTGCAGGAAGCGCAAGGTTCCAAAGCGCCGGTGCAACGTATGGTCGATAAAGTAACCGCCATCTTTGTACCGACTGTGATTACTTTGTCCATCCTTACCTTTATTATATGGATGCTTGTAGGAGGCAGCCACTATTTCTCCCACGCTCTGTTATCGGCCGTCTCGGTCTTAGTGATAGCCTGCCCTTGCGCTTTAGGCTTGGCAACACCTACCGCACTGATGGTAGGAATAGGAAAAGGAGCCAGCGCCCACATCCTTATTAAAGATGCGGTAGCTTTAGAAGAAATGCGCAAAGTAGATACCGTTGTCTTTGACAAAACGGGAACGCTGACCGAAGGACGTCCGCAAGTAACCGGATGGTTATGGAACCGCCCCAGCGATACGGACTACAAAAACATTCTGTATGCGGCGGAACTCAAATCGGAGCATCCTTTGGCTACAGCCATCACACAAGCTCTCGAAAAAGAAAAGATTGTCCCGGCCTCTATCCGCTCTTTCGAGAATATAGTAGGAGAGGGCATTAAGATTTCAAACGGACCTGATATCTTTTGGGTGGGAAGCCAACGCATGCTGCAACGGTTCAATATACATCTGTCCGAGACCCTTTCCAATGGGGTAAAAACGTACGAACAGGAAGCGAAAAGTCTGGTGTATTTTGGAAAAGGAGAGGAGCTGTTAGCCGTTATTGCCATCAGCGACTCCATTAAGCCAACCAGCTACGAAGCCGTAAAGATACTGCATGCGCAGAACAAATATTTATGTATGCTGACCGGAGACGGACATCTGGCTGCCCAAGCCATTGCCGGAGAATTAAACCTGGATTTGTTCAAAGCCGAAGCTTTACCGCAAGATAAAGAAGACTTTATCGTCTCACTTCAAAAGGAGGGAAGGACGGTAGCCATGGTTGGCGACGGAATTAACGACTCTCAGGCTCTGGCCAGAGCGAATGTCAGTGTTGCAATGGGTAAAGGAACGGATATTGCGATGGATGTAGCCATGATAACGTTAATCAATTCCGACTTGATGCTTCTCCCTAAAGCTTTCAAATTATCAAAGATGACAGTGAAACTCATCCGTGAGAATCTGTTCTGGGCTTTCATTTATAATATGATAGGTATTCCTATCGCGGCAGGAGTTCTGTTCCCGGCATTCGGCATACTGCTCAACCCGATGTTTGCCAGTGCGGCAATGGCTTTCTCTTCCGTATCTGTAGTACTTAACAGTCTGCGCCTCAACTGGAAGCAACTATAAAATGAAGGAAAGATGCAATGCCGGTAAATTCAAATTATCCGTTAGCAGCCATAACTATGCCGGTAGAGATAAGAACGGTATCTTTGTCATTTAAACCTTCAAATGTACCAATATAGAGCTCCGGGGAATGGAATGTATGTTGCTCTGCCTGAGCCGGAAAAGCAATAGTTTGAATCCGTCCGAACCATGCGTATTAGTGAGGAATTATTGCGCAGGCCTAGCTAAGGTGATTGCGTAAGCCTACCGAAGGGGTATTAGCCAAGCCTACGGGACGACCTTAGCTAGGCCTACGAAGTGACAAGCCTCATAAAGGAATAAAAAACGGGTAAAAAGTACAGCTATCGGGAATACTTTCTCGGATAACGGAACAATATACTTAATAAAGCAAACAACCCCATCGTCATAGGATAATAGAGATAAGCTATGATGCTTAACGGAGAGATGGAAGCAAGTCCTGCCGCTATAAGCATTTGCGCTCCATAAGGAATGATTCCCTGAATTAAACAGGAAAACATATCAAGCAGGCAGGCACTTTTCCGTTTGTCCAGCTTATACCGGTCGGCAATATCATGAGCAATAGGACCCACCGTTATAATAGCAATCGTATTATTAGCCGTACAGAGGTTGGCAATGCTTACTAATGCCGCAATACTCAGTTCAGCCCCTCTTTTTCCTTTTACATGACGCGTCAGTTTACCTATAATATAATCAATACCGCCGTTATAACGAATCAACTCCAACATACCTCCGGCCATCAGGGTAATGATTATCAGTTCTCCCATCCCCGTAATACCGGTTCCCATTGAACCGAACCAATCGAAAAAAGTAAATCCGCCGGTTAAGAGTCCGATAACTCCGGTCGTTACAATACCAATTATCAAGACAAGCATTACATTCAATCCGATGATAGCCGTAACCAGCACAATTAAATAAGGGATTACTTTTATCCATTCCACATTTTGCAACGTGGCCGGAGCATGCACCTGAAATCCCTCTACTACATACAATACCAATATCAGCAATGCCGCCGGAACCACAATCTGACTGTTTACTTTAAATTTATCACGCATCCGGCATCCCATCGATTTGGTCGAAGCAATCGTTGTATCCGATATAAAAGAAAGATTATCCCCGAAGAAAGCACCACCCACCACAATGGCTACCATGAAAGGAAGTTCCACTCCGGTCTTCTCCGCAATACCTACAGCCACAGGCGTGAGTGCCACAATGGTGCCTACAGAGGTTCCCACCGACAAGGAGATAAAACAGGCTGCTATAAAAATACCGGCTAAAAGAAGATTATCGGGAAGTATATGAAGCGTAAGGTTTACAGTAGCGTCGATAGCGCCCATAGCCTTCGCCGATTGGGCAAATGCTCCCGCCAGGATAAAAATCCAAATCATGAGCATGATATTTTTATTGGAGGCTCCCAGAGAATAGCAAGTAACACGCTCTTCCATGGTCATCCCCTTGGTGATAAGCATGGAATAAACCGATGACACCAAGAACGCTACCGTAATAGGAACCTTATAAAAATCGTTGACTATAAGAGAAGTAACTAAATAAAGACAGAGAAAAACGAGTAACGGACTCAATGCCCATAAACTCGGTTTTCTCTGTTCCTGTATATCCATATCTTTATCCATCTGCGCATCATTTTACCTTAATGAGCTGCAAAGGTAAAGAGTTTTCCCGATTATCCTATTGAGGATTAGGACTTTTTAAAGAGTTACACCATTCTTAAAGATTGCTATTTCGCGGTATCCCTTCTTCTCGTTATTCACAAATTCACCGCTAGCTACCTTTATTATATAATCGATAAAGCGTTCGCACGTTTTCTCCATCGGTTCGTTTTCCACAATCACTCCGGCATTGAAATCAATCCATGTAGGTTTATTCTTAGCCAGGTTCGAGTTGGTAGAAATCTTCATAGTCGGTACGTATGTGCCGAACGGCGTTCCACGTCCTGTAGTAAACAACACCATATGGCAACCGCATGAAGCCAATGCCGTGGAAGCAACCAGGTCGTTACCCGGAGCTGAAAGCAAATTCAATCCTTTCACTTTCAAACGTTCTCCGTAAGGCATTACACCCATTACATAACTCTTACCGCACTTCTGAGTACAACCCAAAGCTTTTTCCTCTAAAGTAGAAATACCACCGGCTTTATTTCCCGGAGAAGGATTTTCTCCTACCGGCTCGCCATGAGAAAGGAAATAGGATTTAAAATCATTAATCAAATGTACCGTCTCGTCAAACAACGATTCATTCTTACAACGGTTCATCAGAATGGTTTCCGCACCAAACATTTCCGGTACTTCGGTCAACACAGAGGTTCCTCCCTGAGCTATCAGGAAGTCGGAGAACATACCAAGCAACGGATTAGCCGTAATGCCTGAGAAACCGTCCGAGCCACCACATTTCAAACCTACTCTCAGTTCAGACAAAGGTACATCCTCGCGTACATCCTTGCTGGCAACAGCATACAATTTACGCAGAATCTTCATTCCTTCTTCTATTTCATCTTCCACTTTCTGGGTAGTCATATATTGTACACGTTCGGGGTCAGTCTGTCCTACAAACTCCTTAAACACCTCCGGCTGGTTATTTTCACATCCTAAACTGACTACAAACACAGCGCCTGCATTGGGATGCAATACCATGTCACGAAGAATCTTCTTCGTATTCTCATGGTCGTCTCCTAACTGGGAACATCCATAGTTATGCGGAAAAGCAACAATGGCATCTACTCCCTTCATTCCGGTTTCTTCACGAAGTTTCTCAGCCAACTGGTTTGCAATACCATTTACACAGCCTACAGTCGGAATAATCCAGATTTCATTACGAATACCCACATCACCGTTTTTGCGACGGTATCCCTTAAACGTCAAATCTTTCTGAGGAATATCCAACGACACGTTTACCGGATTATAAGTATAGTCCAACAAACCGGCTAAATTAGTCTTTATCTGATTCTCATTTATCCAGTCACCTTGTTTCACTGCCACTTTTGCATGTCCGATAGGATAGCCATACTTCACCACATTCTCCCCTTCGGAAAAATCCTTCAATGCAATCTTATGTCCTGCTGGAATATCCTGATTGACTGTGATATTCACACCCTCTATAGCAATCACTTCTCCTGCCTTCAAATCAGATATGGCTACGGCTACATTGTCCGCTGAATTAATCTTTAAATACTTTGTTTCCATTTTCTTTTCCTAACTGTATTCTTTTTAGTATACTCTTAAATCTATTTGGCTACGAATATAGGTATTTATTTCGTACACCCCATGCAATCGGACAAAAAAATTAAAAGATTCTCGTGTCCGAGCACGGAACTTGTATTTTTTCAACGAAAAATATTGTGCATTCATATAAAATGCCTACTTTTGCACTATCTATATACATCTCATGAGAGAAGTTTAAAACATTACATATAAAAGATTCAATAATTAAAAGACACACAATTATGGGAAAAGTCGTAACATTAGGCGAAATCATGTTGAGATTATCAACACCCGGACAAAAACGCTTTGTTCAGTCGGACGTATTTGACGTAGTATACGGAGGCGGTGAAGCCAATGTAGCAGTTAGCTGTGCAAACTACGGACACGAAGCTTACTTCGTTACTAAATTACCGAAACATGAAATCGGACAGTCTGCAGTAAACGCTCTGAGAAAATACGGTGTAAAAACAGACTTCATTGCACGTGGTGGTGATAGAGTAGGTATCTATTATTTGGAAACAGGAGCTTCTATGCGCCCAAGTAAAGTTATCTATGACCGTGCTCATTCGGCTATCGCAGAAGCAGACCCTGCTGATTTTGATTTCGATGCTATTATGAAAGGTGCTGACTGGTTCCACTGGTCAGGTATCACTCCGGCTATTTCCGATAAAGCTGCAGAATTAACCAAATTAGCTTGCGAAGCAGCAAAACGTAACGGTGTAACCGTATCAGTAGACTTGAACTTCCGTAAGAAACTTTGGACAAAAGAAAAAGCTCAATCTATCATGCGCCCTTTGATGCAATATGTAGATGTATGTATCGGTAACGAAGAAGATGCTGAACTTTGCCTCGGATTTAAACCGGATGCAGACGTTGAAGGCGGAAACACAGATGCTGAAGGCTACAAAGGCATCTTTGAACAAATGGCTAAAACATTTGATTTCAAATATGTAATCTCTACTTTACGCGAGTCTTTCTCTGCTACACATAATGGTTGGAAAGCAATGATTTATAATGGTAAAGAGTTCTATACTTCTAAACGTTATGACATTAACCCGATTATCGACCGTGTAGGTGGTGGCGATTCATTCTCAGGCGGTGTTATCCATGGCTTGTTGACTAAACCTAACCAAGGTGAAGCGCTTGAATTCGCTGTGGCAGCCTCTGCATTGAAACATACTATTAACGGTGACTTCAACTTGGTTTCTGTAGAAGAAGTAGAAAGTCTTGCCGGTGGAAACGCAAGTGGCCGTGTTCAACGTTAATTACTTAAGAATTCATTTGAAAATAGGAGATATATAAAATGGCAAAGTTTGATAAAATTGCCGTATTGAACAAGATAGGTTCAACCGGTATGGTGCCTGTATTCTATCACAAGGATGCAGAAATTGCTAAGAAAGTAGTAAAAGCTTGCTATGATGGCGGCGTTCGTGCTTTCGAATTCACCAATCGCGGTGACTTCGCTCAGGAGGTTTTTGCAGAAATCGTAAAGTTTGCAGCAAAAGAGTGTCCGGAGCTTGCTATGGGTATCGGTTCTATAGTAGACCCTGCTACGGCTGCCATGTACATCCAATTGGGAGCGAACTTCATTGTAGGTCCGTTGTACAATCCTGAAATTGCAAAAGTATGTAACCGTCGTTTAATCCCTTATACTCCGGGATGTGGTTCCGTATCTGAAATCGGTTTCGCACAGGAAGTTGGTTGCGACCTTTGCAAAGTATTCCCGGGTGATGTTTACGGTACTAACTTAATTAAAGGCTTGATGGCTCCGATGCCATGGTCTAAATTAATGGTTACCGGTGGAGTAGAACCGACAAAAGAAAACCTGACTGCTTGGATTAAAGCGGGTGTTTTCTGCGTAGGTATGGGCTCTAAACTGTTCCCGAAAGATAAAGTAGCTGCCGAAGATTGGACTTACGTTACTGAAAAATGTAAAGAGGCATTAGGCTATATTGCTGAAGCTCGTAAGTAATTAATAAGAATCAGGAGTTAAAGAAGACAAGGCTCAATGCTCCTTCTTTATGCACAAGAAAGTATCGAGCTTTAACTACTGAATCACATAATTAATAAAACTTTATTAGAATGCCCTGTACATTATAGATTGATGTACGGGGCGTTTTCTATTTCTATAAACACCTAAAATCAATCATCCCTTAATATCCAACACTTTCCACCTAAAATAGAGAAGTCCTCTATTGGGTTCATTGCCGGAAACCATTTCCTACATAAGCTGTATCTATTCACCTTGCCCGTTAAAAGTCTCAAGGGAAGAAACCCTAATTATGAAATAAATGCTTCCGAAATGAATGGAGAACCTTCAAGAGCTTCAAGAGATGAAACAAGAATATGGTTGGAGAATAGAGAATACCTATCTTTCCTATAAAGACAAACGATTTCTTTATTCTACCCATATATAAATCAATATTTTTATCTAAGTTTGTACCACATTATAAGAACTAACACATTCACTCTTAAATCCATCTATAATATGACAACCATTACAAAAGCTTGCTCTATCTTTTTCTCTCCCACGCATACTTCACAAAAAGTAGCCAATGCAGTAGTGAAGGGAACAGGAATTGCGTCTGTCTCTCAACAGAACCTGACAGTATTGCCTGTTTCGCCCATCCATCTAACGACTGATACATTAACTGTTTTTGCAGCACCCGTATATGGAGGACATATTCCACCGGTAGCAGTGGAACGCATTAAAGAGATAAAAGGAGAGCAGACTCCGGCTATTGTAATGGTAGTGTATGGAAACCGGGACTACGAACACGCTTTGGAAGAACTCTCCGCACTGGTTAGCCAACAGGGATTTATGGTGGTTGCAGCAGCTACTTTTATCGGAGAGCACTCCTATAGCAATAAGCAATATCCTATTTCCGCAGGCAGGCCCAATGGGAATGACTTGCAAAAAGCGGAAGCATTCGGTAAGAAAGTATTTGATAAAATAAACCGTGAAGGAATACATTCCATAGACGTCATGAAAATCAAACGTCCGAAACAATCAGCCTGGTCTACATTGCGTTTCATTACCAAAGTAATACGAATGCGACGCGCCAAAAGACCCATCCAAGCAGCCCCGTCTATCCTCGACATATCGGCTTGTACCCATTGCGGAGCCTGTTCCAAAGGATGCCCTACACAAGCAATAACCATAGGAGAGGAACAAACAACAGATGCTACCCGCTGCATCCGTTGCTGCGCCTGTGTTAAAGTATGTCCCCAGCACATCCGTGTATACGAGACTCCTTTCTCCAAGATTTTATCAACATGCTATGCGAAAGAGAAAGCACCACAGACCTTATTATAAATCAAGTTATTCTGTGGGGATATATAAACCTTTGTACATCAATTAAAAACGATATAAAAGAATGATTAAGAATGAATTAAACGACGAACTGCACGAACTGGATTCCGAACCTGAATCCGGTAAGAAGGACACCCGAAAAAGAATAAAAAGAATCTTAGGTATAGCAGCATTAGTCATAGCAATCTATTTGGTATATTCCATAGCCCAATTATTTATCTCACCCGACCGTAATATACAGCAGATTTATCTCGTTCCGGAAGATGCTACATTCATCATTCAATCATCTGCTCCGATTGACGATTGGGAAAAGTTCAGCGGAAGTGCTACCTGGCAATGTATGAAAAAGGCAAAAGCTTTTGAGGACGTTACAAAGAATGTAGAAGTGCTTGATTCGGTTGTCAGAGACAATAAAATATTGCTTTCACTCGTTGGCAAACGGGACATGCTTATTTCAATCCATAAGACCCGCACTACAGAATGGGATTTCCTGATTATTCTGGATATGCAGAAAGTATCCAAGATGAATTTGCTGAAAGACCAACTTGAAACGATTATAACAATGGCTGGTAGCACCGTCACGAACCGGATGCATAATGGTATCAATATCCTTGAAATGCGCGACCCGGATACACGCAATATCTTTTATTGTGCTTTTGTGGATAATCATTTTATTGGTTCATATACATCACGACTGGTCGAATCGGCCATTGATTCACGAAATGAACCCAAGATAGGTCTTAATTATTCCTTTATGGAAGCTGAAAAACGGGTCTCAGGAAAAGGGCTTGTCAGAATGTTTATTAACTATGCACGTTTACCTCAATTTATGGCTATCTACCTGAATGGCAGGAATGAATATATAGATATGTTCAGCAACTCCATGACATTTGCCGGACTTTATTTCAATACGGACAAGGAGAAAATGGAAGTGAAGGGATATACGTTGCGGAAAGATACGGCAGACCCTTATATCATGGCTTTGCTGAATTCGGGAAAGCATAAAATGAAAGCACATGAAATCATGTCCGGACGAACAGCTCTTTATACAAATATTGGGTTTGAGAATCCGATTACTTTTATAAAAGAACTGGAGAACGCTCTTTCTATCCACGACAAGCAGTTATATGATACCTATGAAAAATCCCGCAAGAAAATAGAGGGAATGTTCGACATCTCCCTTGAAGAGAATTTCCTGAGCTGGATGTCGGGAGAGTTTGCCCTTACACAATCCGAACCGGGATTACTAGGACGTGAGCCTGAACTTATTCTGGCTATTCGGGCTAAAAACATAAAAGATGCGCGTAAGAATATGGAGCTGCTTGAAAAGAAAATCAAACGGAAAACTCCGATACGGATAAAAACGGTAAATTATAAAGGCTTCGATATTAACTATATGGAGATGAAAGGCTTTTTCCGACTCTTCTTTGGAGGTTTGTTCGATAAGTTTGAGAAGCCATATTATACTTATGTCGATGACTATGTGGTTTTTAGTAATAAATCAGCTTCTTTACTCTCATTTGTAGAAGATTACGAGCAGAAGAATCTACTGAAAGATAATCCGGGATTTAAGAATGCGTATTCTTATTTAAAATCGAGTTCTACCGTCTTCTTATATACAGATGTACAGAAATTCTACCCTCAGTTGCAGCCGATGATGAATGCCGCCACCTGGAAAGAGTTGCAATCGGACAAAGATATCCTGTACTCATTTCCTTATTGGAGCATGCAGATTATCGGCGATGGGCAGTCAGCGTCCTTACAGTATGTAATGGATTATAGTCCGTATAGCCCCGAGGCCGTAGCTGCTATTGATACAGACGAAGACGACGAAGCGTTGGATGAAAATGCCGAAACAGAAAAGGAGCAACTAAGTGAGTTGAAACGTTTCTATATTGAGAAATTCGAAGGCAATATCTTACGCGAGTATTATCCGGAAGGAGCGCTGAAAAGTGAAGCGGAAGTAAAAGAAGGAAAGCGTCATGGCCGTTACCGTGAATATTACGAAAACGGTACACTGAAACTTCGTGGAAAGTATTCAGAGAATCATCCGAAGGGTACGTGGAAATATTATACGGAAGAAGGAAAGTTCGAACGGAAAGAAAAATATTAAGCAACATTCGTACACAGCGAAAGTACTTGCTTCATAAATAGGGTAATCGGGAAACTAGTTCTCCGTATGTATCGGAAAAACCTGTTACCTCTATTTTACGAAGCAAGTACTTTTCATTGAAACGGCTCCACATCAAAAACGAGAGCCAATTAGAAGATTATTCCAGATAGTAATTCCGTATCGTATTCAGTGAATCATCTAATTCAAACAGTTGCGGGATACCCGTTGGAATCTCAAGCTTTATGACTTCTTCATCATCCATCTTTTTCAGATACTTCACCAATGCACGTAGACTATTTCCATGTGCAGCAACCAACACCGTTTTATTTTGTAAAAGGGAAGGGGCAATATAATCCTGCCAAAAAGGAAGGACGCGGCGAATGGTCATTTCCAATGATTCCCCCAAAGGGAGTGCTTCCTTATCAATATGTGCATATCTGCGGTCAAAGGCAGGATTACGCGAATCCGATGGGTCTAATAATGGAGGTACAATAGCATAACTCCGTCTCCATTGCAAAACCTGTTCCGCACCAAACTTTTCGGCTGTTTCCGCTTTGTTCAACCCCTGCAATGCACCGTAATGACGTTCATTCAAGCGCCAATGATGAATTTCGGGAACCCACGAAAGTTCGGCATTGACCTCCAACAGATGCAAGGTCTGAATAGCGCGAGTCAGCATGGATGTATATGCGATATCAAATGTTAATCCTGCATTGCGAATCGTATTTCCGGCACACAAAGCTTCCGCTTCTCCTTTTTCACTCAACAATGGGTCTTCCCAACCCGTAAAACGGTTTTCCTTATTCCAAAGGCTTTCACCGTGACGTACCAATATTAATCGTTTCATTTTACTTTTTATTATAGAAACAAAACTAAACGTGTACAGGTTGAACAGATTTTTGCAAAATAACCATAAAAAGGTAGAGAGAAGATAAAAATACCTACAAATGATGATTGACATTTAAAATGAAAATACCTTCCTTTGCTAAAATTTTAAAGTAATGAGCATAGGAGACAAATATAGACCGACCGACAAAATGAGTGACCTCATAAGTAACAATTACAAATTACTCTTAGTTATGAGTCGATTTGGACTCTCATTAGGATTCGGAGATAAGAATGTAAAAGAGGCGTGCGAAGAGCATGGAGTAGATACTTGCACTTTCTTGGCTGTGGCAAACTTCATGCAAGAAGAAAACGATAAAATAGGAGACAACATCGATAGTGTATCCATTCCGTCGTTGATGGATTACCTGCAACAGGCACATAGTTATTTCCTTGATTTCCAATTACCCTCTATCCGGCGAAAGCTGATTGAAGCGATTGATTGCTCCGCACGAAACGAAGTCGCGTTTCTTATCCTCAAATTTTATGATGAATATGTGAGTGAGGTACGCAAGCACATGGAGTACGAAGACCAGAATGTATTTACCTATGTAAGAGCGCTGATTAACGGAGAAGACACAAAGGGATATTCCATTCGTATTTTTGCCAAAAAGCATAATCAGATAGAAAGCAAACTTACGGAGCTGAAAAACATTATCCTCAAATATTATCCTGAAAAAGGAAATAACCACTTACTGAATGCGGTTCTTTTCGATATATTCAGTTGTGAAAAAGACCTGTCTTCCCATTGCAAGGTAGAAGACTTTTTATTTGTTCCCGCTGTAAGGCATTTAGAGAAGGAGATAGAAGCCTTATGAAAAATGAAGTAATCCGAATAGCTGTAGCAGAAATGTCTGTGATTGTTCGGAGCGGATTGGTTTCCGTATTAAAACATCTCCCGGACATCACCGTACAACCGATAGAGGTAACCTCCCCGGAAGGTTTGCAGAACTGCATGCAAGCACATGTTCCCGATATATTAATAGTGAATCCTTCATTCGGAGGATGGTTCAATATTGAAGGCTTCCAAAATCATGCGGTTTCGTCCTCTATTAAAACAATTGCTTTGGTGTGTAATATTACAGACCAGAGCCTTTTAAAAGAGTACGATGAAAGCATCTCATTATTTGATAATGCACTTACTATTAGCGAAAAAATAAAGAAGTTACAACACTTGGATGAGGAAGTAGAAAACGAGCAGGAAGCACTCAGCATACGCGAAAAGGAAATTATTGTTTGTGTAGTGAAGGGATTGATGAATAAAGAAATCGCAGACCAACTGCATATTTCCATTCACACGGTGATTACACACCGGAGAAACATTGCCCGTAAATTGCAAATTCATTCGCCCGCCGGACTGACCATTTATGCCATTGTAAACAAATTGGTGGAGCTTAATGAAATAAAGTTATAGCCTATACCTATATATAAGTAGAAGGTTAACCGAATATACCACTTTATAGGGATTGTGCACATTGACTGACTACCTTATCTTTGCAATGTGATAAAAAAAGAATAAGTTAGTTAGTCATAAATAAATTACGTAACCACAATTTATAATTATTAGTACAATAAATTGAATTGCAAAGATTCCCTGCGAAGTGATTCGCGGGGAATCTTTGTGTTTATAGCTTCGATAAAAATTTATTTCTGTCGACAATAAAACGAAGATGGGTTCCTTCGCCTATCAACTGTCCATTTTCTTTAGCTTCTACTTTAAAAGTCAACTTCCGGCCTTCTATCTGAGTTAAGGTAGCTGTAGCTTCAATCTGTGCTCCCGGTGCCGAAGGTTTTATATGGGAAGTTTGCATCATGCCCCCAACAGTAGAACTTCCCTCGGGTAACTCCGGTGCCACGCAACACATCGCCGCATTTTCCATTAAAGCAACCATTGCCGGTGTGGCAAACACTTCCATATCTCCCGAGCCCATTGTTACCGCCAAGTTTTCTCTGGATACAGTAACGGTACTTGTATGTACTAAACCTATTTCTAACATAATTTCCTTTATTTATTCGCGGGCAAAGATACGAATTTGAAAGATAAACACAACCTTCACCTCAACCATTTCAAACTCAGTGTCGCTGTTTAGGGATACTAATTTAAGAGCTAACAGATGCCTCCCCAATTAAAAGGGGGATAACCTGCATTATTCATAGGGGTGGACTTAAAGAAGTTATCACTTCGTTATTCCTATTCACTCCTGAGTACGAATTATTCAGGCTAAATAAATAAATTCGGAAAACCTTTTGCTATTCTAAAAAATAAATCTATTTTTGTAGCGCATAGGTTCGCATTCTTCCTCTATTCGAAGAATCGATTAAAAGGGAATCAGGTGAAAATCCTGAACAGTCCCGCTGCTGTAAGTTTATAAAGCTCGTAAAAGCAACTACTTTTGCCACTGAAACGGAATTCGGGAAGGCGCTTTTACGAAAACGAAGTCAGAAGACCTGCCATGCATGATAATTAGGAATCTTTCGAGGAAAGAGATTCTGCTAGAAATTGATTATCTACTTTATGATTATAGATAAAATGAATTCTCTCCAATGAGAGAGGGTAGTGTGTCTACACTCATCTCATATTGAGTTGATTTTTCAAATAAACTCTGCCAAGTTTATTGTAAGGTCCGGCCGAAGTGATTTCGCCCGGACTTTTATTTATTTGTTCTGTTCCATTGCTACATGAGTACGATGCCTTCAAGCCACCTATAAAAGAAACCGATGCAAAGAACTGCTTTCGGTATAGAATCGGTTACATCTTATTTTCAGAACACCTTCTGTCCAATCAGGATAACAACATTTGTTCTTCCGAACGGAAGCGTATAACTAAGGAAACATATATAAAGAGGTAATGAGAAACGCCTTATGTTTAAGGATTTTTATAAGGACGTATGAGGCGAAAGACGTAGTGCATTCGCTCGGAAGAAGTAGGGCATCGGGTAAGTAGACGTACAGCATATAGGAAGAAGAAGTAGGGCATCTAAATAGGAGAGAAAGAAGTTGTTAGAGAGAATAGAATAAGTAAAGATACAAAATAAACAGGCATTCTCCAAATGATGAATGGAATTATTCCAAATTGAATACTTAAAATACCCGAAACCAAGAAATGCCGGATAAGCGCAAAAGAGGCTTAACATATATATAAAGAAGAGTCTCATAAAAAAGAAAAATAGATGCCGACAAGGCAAAACAAAACAAGTTGCAGTATGTTTTTGATTATTATTTATCACTATTAGAGAGACTTATTACAAAGTTTTTTATACTTTTGTTTTTCAAGTAAACATTATCTATATGAAACACCTTCTTATTATATCCGGCTTCCTCTTAAGTTGCCTGATAGCCACTGCGCAAAATTCGCCTCATTTACGAGGAAATACCGTTCTGTATAAAGGAAAAACAATTCAGCTGAATGAAAAAAATTTCTATATTGACGGAAGTTTAACCAAACAGGAGGCAGAAAAGAGTCCGTTTGTATTTGTTTCCGTGAACGATGCCGTGAGCCATTTAACGGATGGTACGGAATCTAATCCGATGACCCTGTATATTGCTCCTTATGTATATTGGATTGACGACCCGGATGACCCCGAAATCAGGAAACCGAAGGGTAGAGGAACTCCATACGGCATGGAGATAAAATGTAATGGGCTGAGATTTTACGGTCTGTCGGATAATCCCGAAGATGTGGTATTGGCATCCAACCGTGGACAAACCCAAGGAGCTATGGGAAATTTCACCATGTTCTATCTGGAAGGAAACGAAATAAGTGCGGAGAATATTACCTTCGGAAACTACTGCAATGTGGACCTTAAATATCCTCGCAACCCTGCATTAAACCGGACTAAGCGATGGGATGCCATTGTACAGGCACAGCTGGTACATTGCAGGGGCGATAAATATGTATTACGCAACTGCCGTTTCATCAGCCGCCTTAATTTGTGTCCGTTCACCGGAGGAAGACGGACTCTTTTCGACCGCTGCTATTTTGAATGTACGGATGATGCTTTATGCGGAACAGGTGTCTATGTAGACTGCGGATTTACTTTTTTCAGTTCCAAACCTTTCTACACCACCTCTAAAACGGGTGCTGTCTTTTATCATTGCGATATCAGAATCTTAACGAACGGAAGACAATACCTCACTAAGGTAGGCCGTCCCGTAACCATTATAGACAGTCATTTTAAAGCCGATAACGACTCCCTGTTCATAGGATGGACACAAAATCCGACTGAGAACCAACGCAATTACCAGTATAAAGTCTCCTACAACGGAAGAGCATACCGGATGCATCCCAGCGAGCAATGGTTAACGGTGGACTTAACAGGAAAAAAGGCGTTGCGGGCTTACATTGCTCCGCTCAACGGAAAAGAGGTGTTCAACACTTATAACCTGCTAAAAGGGGACGATGATTGGGACCCGATACATATAAAACCATCTATCATTAAAGCGGAAAAGCAAAACAAAACACGTTATACCGATGTGCCGACTCTACTCACAGTGATGCCCATCACGGCTGAAATAGAAAGTGGCGTTTCCGAAACGGTATTAACCGCTTCTTTTTCACGCTTCTGCGACTATCCTTCTCCCATGGAGAAAATACAATGGAGTGTAGCGCCGGAATATGCAAAAGATGTACGGCTTATCCCTTCCGAAGAGGGAACTTGCCGGGTAATAGGAACCAATACCGACGATGAGACAAAACAGATTGTAGTAAAAGCAGTTTCGGAAGATGGATTGGAATCGGCTTCCGTTCTAACGGTGAGACCTAAAATGTTACCGGCACCCGCATTTACCCAATTGCCCAAACTCGAAATACAAAAGGAGGGAAGCGCAAAGGTACATTACGAACTCGACCTGCAAGGACGAAAAGATGAATCACTCATTACATGGTACCGCTGTACGGATGCGAAAGGAAGTAATGCGATAGAAGTGGCTGTTTCCAGATTAAACAATCCCGAAAGCACTTATCAGTTATCATCCGGTGATATAGGTTATTATCTTATGGCCACAGTTGCCCCGAAACATCTGCGTTGCGAAGCAGGTACTCCCCAAGCAATAGTCTCGGAACAACCCATTCAGGCAGAGAATGTATCTCCAAGCAATGAACTCTATACAGATTTCCATCTATTTTCTACGGCATTGCAACCTCGTATTATACCCGGATTCTGGACTGTAGACGCTTATAGACCTTCGGATACGGAAGACAATAATTGGCCGGTAAACCAAGAGGGCGTTTGGTATTACGGAAAAGGAGCGAACGGAGCTTCCCGTCATTACGGCTTATTACAAGGGAAAAAAGGAGCGCGTCTCCTTTATACGCCGGTAGGAGAACATTCCGGCAACATGCAACTTATCTTAAAGGTAGACCCGGCCAAAACAGCCGGACAAGGTTTCGGAAGCGCTACCGGACAATATCTGGATGTTTGCATCCAATTCGATACCCGTACGCTTACCGGTTATGGATTACGGATTACCCGAACCGTTAAAAACGACAGTGCGGTAGACTTCTTCCTGATAAAATATGAAAATGGAAAAACAACAGCCATTAGTCAGGCGGTATCTTCGTCCTGTTACCTCTCTACTTGCACCATTTCCTTATCGATGGAAGGAAACAAACTGAAGGCTCATGTCGAGACGGATGCGAAACAACAACGAAGAGCGAAAGCAGATGTGTTACCGGATGTAAATTTAGAGGCTACGGTTTCTCCTCATTCTTTTGGAGGAGTAGGCATACAACATGTCGGCTCTATCGGAGACAGCGCCACTCAATTGCGTTCGTTACTCATTAAGTGGAACGAATAAATTAAATACCACCATGAAAAAAGGGCTTTATTCACTCATATATACCATACCGGCATTATGGCTCATATTGCTTTTATTTTCATGTGGTTATTCAAACTCGTCCCAAACTCAGAGAGTCGATTCACTCAATTACCAGTCTTATCTTTATCACTATAAAAATCTGGACTCTTGCCAAGCTTACGCAGTACAAGCTTATTCGCAGGGGAACGGATATGCAAACGGACGTGCCGAAGCCTTAAATAATCTGGCCTTCCATGCGTTCATGAAAATGGATTTCGAGCAATCGCGCAAATACTTGGCCCGCGTATACGAAGAATCTAACAACGAACTGGAAAGATTGATTGCAGACATCGGCATGATGAAGATTTGTCAGCGAACCTCTGCAAATAAAGAATTCTACGACCATAGAAACAGTGCGCTTCAACGCATCAAGCGCATCAATGAAGAACAATCGGCTTTCAATGAACGCGAGCTTAAACGGTTGACTTATGCTCTATCGGAATTCCATATCATTTCAAGCATTTATTATTATTACCTCCAGCAAGAGGAGCAGGCCTTGGAAGAGATAAACCGGATAGACCCTACGGCCGAAATAAAAAAAGATACGGCCCAACTACTATATTACTATTATATGAAAGGGTCGGGCGGACTTTGTGAAGGCAGGAATGCGGAAGAAATAGCCATCAGGGAATTCGATTATTTAGGAAACTGTATTGTATTGAGCGATGAAAAAGGATACCTCTATTTTGAAGCGAATTGCTTGCAGGCTTTTGCCGAACTCCTACTCAACAAACAAGCCCGGGAAGCCCTTCGCGAACGTCGTTCGGGAGCTTTGAAACTTATCAATCCGGAAGGATTGCCGGACTCAGTCTTCATTCTTTCAATGGCCCAAGAAGCTTTGAATAAATTCAAACAATACGGAGACGTTTACCAAATAGCCGGAGCATACCGGACGATTGCCTCTTGTTTAATTCAACGCCAGGATTATCAGGCGGCAGTGGATACGCTGCAACGGGCTCTCGATTATGTAAATGCACATCACGAGAAATATTACGAATGTACCGATTCGACTCATAAGCTATGCACATTCCGGGCCAATGATACGATTTCTTTAGAAACAATGGCTTACCAACGAACGGATTCAAACGGTTCCGGAATGGATAGCCCGTCTTCGGGAGCAATTGAGCCTTGCCTATTCCGGGCTTGGCATGAAAGTGGAATCGGACTATAACCGCAACATCTATCTGGATATTCTGGATGTGACCCGACAAGATAAAGAATTGGAGAGCCGTTACGAGCTGCTGGAAAAAGAGTCGCAGCAACTAAACACTTGGCTGCTTGCTATTATTTCCATACTGCTCCTTACTGCCATCCTGTTTTGGAGTCTCAATAAGAAATGGAAGAAGAATAATGCGGAACAGATAGAAAACTTGAAACAAACATTAGAAATCTGCCGGAAGATTACAGCTTCCATCCCTGTAGACGCAGCAGACATGGAAGAAATTACAGAACGGATAAAACAAGCTATCCACGAAGATATAAATCGTTTATTCGGACCTTGCGAGATAGAAATTGACATTGAGCAAAAGAAGCTTCTGCTGCAAACATCCCGTAAACTCAATAAAGATAAACAGGCTATTCTAAAAGTGCTTTCTCCATACATTGCATGGGCCATTGAGAATGGGTCGGCATTCGTACTGCTTGGAGATGAACGAAAAGAAATAGAGAAAGAACGTTATATCTACGAACAACATATTGCGGACAATAAACGACAAAACATTGTAAAAAAGGCATGCTTTGCCATTGTAACGGGTATTACCCCATACTTAGACCGCATTATTAATGAAGTGCATAAATTAAAGAGCTTCAATTACTTGGAGAAGCCGGAAATAAAAGAGGAGAAATATCAATATATTGGCGAACTGATTCATAAAATCAACGAATACAACGATATTCTGGCCTTATGGATAAAAATGAAACAGGGAACACTGAGCCTCAATATAGAGAACTTCGCCTTGAACGACCTGTTTGAGATATTAAATAAAGGACGAAAAACATTTGAATCCAAACAGCTGCACTTTACCATAGAACCCACTCAGGCTATCGTGAAAGCGGACAAAGCGTTAACCTTGTTCATGATTAATACGTTAACGGAAAATGCCCGGAAATATACGCCCCGAAACGGTTCTATAAAAGTGTATGCAGAAGAAACGGACAGCTATATAGAAATCTCTGTACAAGATACAGGCATCGGACTTTCGGAGGAAGACCGCAATCGGATTCTTGGCGAAAAAGTATATGATTCCAGCTTAATAGGCATAAGGGACGAAGAAAACAGAGAAACACTAAACAAAAACAAGGGGAGTGGCTTTGGACTGATTAATTGTAAAGGTATCATCGAAAAATATAGAAAGACCAATGCGCTGTTCCAAGTCTGCTTGTTTAATATAGAGAGTGAGAAGGGAAAGGGGAGCAGGTTCTACTTCCGGCTGCCTAAGGGAGTGCGTAAAATAATAAGTCTCCTCCTTCTACTTTTGCTGCCATTAGGCTCACTCCACGCACACGATATACCTTATTATGATGAAACGCTGGAAAGAGCTGCCCAATTTGCCGACTCGGCTTATTACAGCAATATAGATGGGCATTATGAACAAACCATTCATTTCGTTGATTCCGCCATCGTGTATTTAAACAAGCACCATCAAAAACATAAAAAGCAACCGGCGCAATTGATGGTACGGAGCGGAAGCGGACAAGCGGCGGAAATCACTTGGTGGCAGCAAATGTTCGATACGGACTACCACGTGATTCTGGACATACGGAACGAAGCGGCGGTAGCTTCGTTGGCGTTGCGTAACTGGGACGATTACCGTTACAACAACATTGCCTACACCCGGCTTTATAAATTATTGAGCGAAGACAGTTCGCTGGAAAGTTATTGCAAGGAAATGCAACATTCGTCCAATAACAAAACCATCAGCATCATTCTTTGCTTGTTTATCGCGGTGGTACTGGCCGTAGGTTATTATTTACTCTATTTCCGCCGCCGCATTCTATACCGTTTCAATCTGGAACAGGTGTTGGAGATTAATAAAGAAATCATCGCTTCTTCCATGCGGCCGATGCAGGAAAACATGGATATCCGGTCTATTCCCAAACAAATATTGCAAGATACATTCGATAGTATCAACGACTTGCTAAATATTCAAGCTTTGGGCTTGGCCATCTATAACGAAGAAACACAAAGTCTGCATTATACCTCCTTTCCGTCCGTCCCCAATAAAGAGGAGCTTTACGGTAAGATGAAAAAATGTTATGAGAAGCAACAAACCCTCTATTCGGAGCAAACCGGCATACAATGTTTTCCTTTATATACCGAACTGAGAGATGAAAAGCAATATTGGGGCGCCTTGGCATTAGTCAGGAACCATGCAGGCTATCAGGAAGATGAAATCCTGCTGGCCGAATTAATTACCCGATATGTCAGCATTATCATTATGAATGTAGTGATTCGTATGGGCGACAAATACAGGGATATTGAACTGGCGCAAGACGACAGGTTACGGGCCAAACACGAAGAGAACCAATTGCATGTGCAGAACCAAGTATTGGATAACTGTCTCTCGACTATCAAACACGAAACATTGTATTATCCTAATAAAATCAGGCAGATTATTGAAACGCTGCTCCAAGGTGTACCGGAAATGAAGGAAAAAGAACTGGTCGACAATATGGAAGAGCTAATCGGCTATTACAAAGACATTTTCACGTTACTGAGCTCGTGTGCAGCCCGTCAGCTCGAAGACATCACGTTCCGCCGGAACAACGTCGCGGTACAGGAGTTGATAGACTATGCACAGAAATGTATAACACGATATAACAAAAAACAAAAGCTGGATTTAACTTTACAAACCGAGCCGTGCGCTCTTCAAGTAATAGGAGACGGTACGCTGTTAAAGTATTTATTGGAAAATCTAATCGGAGCAGCTTTCGAACGACAAGAAAAAGGAGACCTGAAGCTATCAGCCCGAAGCGAGAACGGATTCATCCGTTTCGATTTTACTGATACCAGGGGCCATTACACCCAAGAGGAATTAAACCAACTGTTCTATCCCGACATGAAACGCATGCAACAGAACAGTGACGGAAACCTGAAAGGGACAGAATACTTAATCTGCAAACAAATTATCCGCGACCACGATGAATACACCGGATTCAGAGGTTGCCGCATCAATGCGGAAGCCTTGCAAGAAGGAGGTATAACGATTTGGTTCACGATACCACAAAAACAATTATAAAAGAAATAAGCATTAATCAATATGGAAAAGAAATTCAAAGTAATCATAGTAGAAGACGTAAAATTAGAGCTAAAAGGAACGGAAGAGATATTCCGTAATGAAATTCCCGATGCGGAAATAATCGGTACAGCCATGACCGAAAAGGATTTCTGGGAACTCTTGGAGAAACAAGTTCCGGATTTAGTGCTACTGGATTTAGGATTGGGCGGTTCTACTACCATCGGCGTTGATATATGCAGGACACTTCACAAAAAATACCGGAATGTACACGTTCTTATCTTTACCGGAGAAATCTTGAACGAGAAGCTTTGGGTAGACGTGCTGGATGCTGGAGCCGACGGAATTATTCTGAAAACAGGTGAACTGCTAACCAAGAATGACGTACAGAGTGTAATGGATGGTAAAAAGCTTGTCTTCAACCAGCCCATTCTCGAAAAGATAGTAGCCCGCTTCAAACAATCTGTCTTGAATGAGCAAAAAAGGCAGGAGGCCGTTATCCAATATGATATTGACGAATATGACGAAAGACTTCTGCGTCATTTGGCATTGGGATATACCAAAGATATGATAACGAACTTGAAGGGAATTCCTTTTGGAGTAAAGTCCCTGGAAAAGAGACAGAACGATTTGATAAACCGCTTCTTTGCCACAGACGAAAGGGGAGGAGTAAATGCCACACGTTTAGTGGTACGTGCTTTCGAGTTAGGTGTATTAACCATTGATAATCTGGAACCGGATGAAGAATAAAGTGTATATACCCCATTTTATTACCGTTATTTTCTTTGCCACATTACTGGTAGTGCTAACCTCGTGGATAGGCAGTATTTACGAATGGCCGGTACAGAGTTTGCTCAGTCCGGAGGGTCTTCGCTGGACATTGCGTCATGTCGACGAGAACCTTTATCAAACCCCATTCGCTTCTATCTTTATTCTATTGATAGGGATGGGGTTGGCATACGCGTCCGGATTATTCAGCGCCCTGCAACAGCATATACGACGCATCAGTCTGCACAAGCCCCTGTCAAGAAAGCAGAAGAGGGCGCTATTACTTGCACTTCTGTCCGGAATAGTCTACCTCTTACTTGTAGGAATTGCCACCTTCTCTCCACTCGCTATTTTACTGGGAGTGACGGGTACATTGGACCGTTCTCCCTTCATCGACGGAATCATTCCTCTTATCTCTCTCGCATTCGGCATCACCGGGTTGGTCTTCGGCATTGCTTCCGGCCAATTCTGTAACGATAGAGATGTGATACAGGGAATGGGGTCTTTGCCCGTTCGTTTCGTCCACTATTTTATATACTTGCTTTTCGCCTCCCAGTTTCTAGGCATTCTTCATTACTCACAAATAGACAGATGTATGGGGATAGGAGAGAATGGGCTCCGGATTCTATACTTCTTCATTTACTACCTTCCATTAATAGGAGTATTCTTCTATAAAAATCCCGAGGTACACGCCTCTCATTAACAAAATTGCTTTCTTACCGCCCCATCCACAGGGCTATATTGTGGCGTAAAATAACTCTTAATGTTACGCCGCGTAACTAACTATGTTACAAAAATAACTCTTAATGTGAGAAAGGCTAACTAACTATGTGGCGAAAAGGCGGTTTAAATACTTTTGGTATCGTATTCGTATCATAAGAGATACACTTATATTATAGGAATAGTGAACTAACGAAAATAATATAAGCAGGTATATTCCAGGCAATTATCACACAAGAGACTGATAATGTACAACAAAAAAGGAGACTACTATGTAATCTCCTTTCAGTGATTCCGAAGCGATTCGAACGCTTGACCCACGCCTTAGAAGGGCGTTGCTCTATCCAGCTGAGCTACGGAACCATCCTTAAATTGCGGTGCAAAGGTACGGTTTTTCTTTGAAAGTACAAATATTTAGTTACTTTTTTTATGATACACCCTATGATTTTAGTTATGAAAGAACGTAGAGGGGTGTTTCAGACAGAGTGTATAATACAAAGAAAAATTAAAAAGAGGTTGTATATGAAAAGAACATAAAGCCCCTCAAAAATGTTATATTGGCTATATCTTTTTAATAATCTGATACAATGATGAAACTTTTACTTACATTTCTATTCATTCTTTTATTGTGGAGTTGTTCCCAAAGAAAAGTGCCGATTAGCGAACTGAGTGTGGCCATACAGGATATATATGGAAAACAGGTTGCACCCCAGAAGGGAACTGATGGCATAACCTATAGGTATATGCTGAAGTATAATGATAATGTATGGGGATTGGTTAATGACGCTGCTTCTTTGAAAGAAAAATTCTGTGCCATATTAAGAGACACTCCTACTGATACACAGATAAATAGACCGGATAAAGGAGCCTCTCCTTATTTGAGAAATATCTATAAATGGAAGAATCCGCTGGCGGATATACAAATAGAAGCAAAACGCTCTATCGACGATTTCTCCGAAAATGAAATGATTATTGTTATCAAGAAAAAGAATTTATCTAGGTAGAATTCATTGGATAAACACAGTTATCCATAGTGAATGTTTTTTTGTAACTAAATACAGACGACAACTTAGAAACAGAAAACTTATTGGGCGGGCTCTAAATAATAGTACTTTTGTGGGATTATGACTTTTGAGTCTCTTCATTTTTTTCTTCCTGATGTGGACGAAGCGTATTCCAAGGTATTCCATATAGTTGGTCCGCTTGAGTTCCGCCCTCTAATAATCCGCTGAGTATATAATCTCTTGAAGAAGGATTTTGGAACGGATAGAGTTCGAAGTATGGAAGCACAGATACAAAATGCTCCATGATTTCAGCCTGAATGGATTCATAGCTGGGCCAAACCTTATTCGCTGAAAAGCACCAGAGTTGCAGAGGTAATCCATTGGCAGTAGGGGCCAAAGTACGTACCATTACAAGCAGGTCTTGGTTGATGGAGGGATGCCGTTTCAAATAAATATTCATATAAGCTCTTAAAAGTCCCGCATTGGTTTCTATGGTTCCGTTTACTAAACCGGCCGGATTTTCCGTATTGGCCACTTTTCCTTCGTTTGCTTGCTGCTGTTTGGTAGAGATGTAAGTTGCCAAGTCTTCATCAAATTGTTTCATGCGTTCTAAGAATTCCGGAGTACAAGGTTTTATATAGTCTAATTTCAAATCGTATTGTCGCATAATGCGGCGCCCGCCCGATTCGCTCATGCCTCGCCAGTTTATAAACTCTTGAGTAACTAAGGTGTAAGGTGGAATAGTAACAATTGTATTATCGAAATTTTGTACTTTCACAATAGTCAGAGAAATGTCGATAACGGTTCCGTTCACACTGCTTCCCTCTATCTCAATCCAGTCTCCTATATGGATCATGTCATTCTTAGCCAGTAATACTCCCGCCACAAATCCAAGAATGGTATCTTTGAATATTAACATCAATACGGCGGCAAAAGCTCCTAATCCGGTTATCAGGTTGATAGGCGATTTATTGATTAAAATGGATATAACGACGATGACAATAATACAGGAAAAAAGAACTTGCATTATTTGTATAAACCCTTTTATGGGTCTGTCATGCAACTCACCGTTTGTCATCATGGCATCGCCGACGGAGGATAATACGGTATTGATTGATATGGAGAGCATGATGAAGAAATAAATCCAAGTAATCTTTTCCAGAATATTGAGTGTTGCGGTATCGTGCGGAAAAGCAAATGGAAGCAATGCCGCCATAATGAGAGGCGGAATAATATAGGAAAGTCTCTTTAATGCGTTGTATTCAATAAGATTGCTTAATACAGTGAGTTGCTTGTATTTGAGTATCCTACGGGAGAAATGGAGAATGCCGGAATGGACAATTCTTTCGGCAATGATAGCTATAACCAGAATTAGAATTAAATAGATAGCTATATCTAACTGGTTCAATATATTTTGTGGAACACCTAAATGTGAAAGTATATATTTGATACCATGCAATAAATCTTGTGCAAATTCGTTTGTATTCATATGGGATGTTTTTTTCTTATAGAACCCATCTAGGGAACTTCTTGTTCACACTAGATAAAGTAAAATAGCTCTTGTAGGGGTTACAAGAGCTATTCTACTTTTTCCGGGCGAACGCTTTCGCTCGTAGAAGTACCTACTTTCACAAGCTAATACTAACTATTAATCTTAAATCTATTACTATGAAAAACACAACCTTATAACAGTATAAATTTAGAAATAGTTCATTAGCAGATGTTTAAAAAGTATTAAATACATGTTTCCTATCGGTCGGAAACTTTACTATTTGTCATTCAGAGATTAATGAATAAACATCCGTAGCATTTTATCTATTCAGGTATTATTCCAGACTGGAAATCTATCTTCTTTTACATGTTAAAACAACAATAATAGTAGAAAATAAAGAACTAGAGTTGAAACAGAAAGGAATCACTCTTTATCCTATCAAATCCTTCAGATATTGGCTAGGACAAATATGATAATACTCCTTAAATTTCCGCCCAAAATATTTGGCGTCGCAAAATCCTAACGTAGAAGCTATCTCCGTAATATTATACCGTTGAGAAGCTAATAAATCTTTAGCCATATTCATCTTAAAAGAAAGAATGTACTCTATAGGTGATTTCCCTGTAATATCTTTAATTTTATTATAGAAACCAGTACGACACATTCCCATATCCGCACTAAGCATATCCACCGTATATCCCTCTTTTGAAAGATTCTTTTCCAACAATTTTCGAACTTTATCCATAAATATCTGGTTTCCATCTTCTTTTTGAATCATATCCGGAAGAACCGCCAACGCATTGTCCGATAAGACCTGTTTCACCCGTTCACGACGAGCAACATAGTTCTTTATGAGTACTTGCATATCGGCTTTAAGCCTGCAGACATTAATCATTCGTAATTCTAATCTATCGGCTCCGCTTTTAAGATGAGACAAATAACTTTCATTATCACCCGAATTTATTAACAAAGCAACAGGAATATCGGCTATTACTTTATCTGATTTTACTTTAGAACAAAGTTCACCTCCATATATTCCATTTACCATCTCATCTATAATGATTAAATCCGGATTCTGACTAACCGAAAGATTGACTATTTGTTCTGAATTCTCAAGAATCATTATCCGAAAAGAATCATTAAGCGTCTCATTCAAATAATCACTAAGTTTTCTGTCGTCCATGACCAAAAGCACCACATAGAAGTCTTTATTTGTTTTCCGGCCTTGTTTCACCCTATTAACAACTGATTCGTCACAACTATTAATCTGTCTCTCCACTGTAGCAAAGCCTGTCTTCAACAATTTCTGATTTTTGTAATGACGACAATCCAAAGGAATTAGAATCTGTATGGTAACCATATGCCCACAATTCTTAATACTCATCTTTCCTCCATGCAGGTGAATGATTTTCCTTATAATTCTTAAATGAACATAATCAGGCGTTGAGATAAATGAAGATATAGATGAAATAAACCTTTTGGTGACATTCCCAGATTCTGAATTATTACTAATATGCAATTTCCAATAACCGGTAAAGTGAGATACACCAATCTTTATATTTCCATGGGGAGCTGTGATTTCAACCATCCAATTTAAAATATGTTGAAGAGCTGCAGTCATAGCCGTTTCATTAATCCGGCAATTGACATAATAATCAAAATCCTTTTCTACAACGAGTTGTACTTGATGCGATTTAGCATAAATAGAACACTTGTTAATCACTGAAATGACGTAAGTATAAAGTTCCAGTTCAATAATTGAAAAATCGGATATTCTTTCCTTTTTTATTTTATCCAAAGTCACAGCACTCTGGTAACAATCTATTACCTGATTACTACATTCCAAAACCTGTCTTAACTTTTTCAATGTTTGTTCAGGAAGCTCCGTAGATACGATATCCTCCAAATGGCTCTTCATCAACGTCAATGAAGTATGAGTTTTATGAATCACATTGATAGCAAGCTGGAACTTCTCGTAATACAATATCTGCTCATTATACAACATCAGATAATATACAAATAAACAAATAAGTAACCCTAACAAAAAACTACCAAAAGGAAACATATAAGGGAGCTGCCACAGATTTGCAAAAACCATATTGAGTAGCTGATATCCAATTGCTAAGCTAGGACCTTCATCTGGCAGAATAAATGTTTGGAAAATAAGTGAATGGCTGCTCCAGGAATTTGTGTCCTGCAAATTTGAAAACAAAAACATGTAAACAATTCTCATATACGACTCAGATTAAATTAGTTTTTCTCATGTAGGAATCATTCCTATATCTTTACATCTTAAAATATTTATTTATTCATCAACTTCCGATGCAAGTATAGACTTTTTAGAGCTTAGTGGCTGGGCTAATTTTTTCAAAATAGAAGGGTAATATTCGTCAAAACACAATAAAAAGAACCTTTTTCAACTAAAAAAAGGTTTAAGAACCGCATTTTCACGATTATTCTATTATCTACATACTAATATATCTAATTCTTTTCTTTATACTAGCAAACGTTATGACAAAACGCATAAAGAATTACCGTCAAAAAGAATAGAAAGAAAACCTAATGCACATAAACGTATCATATTTTCATAAAATTAAATTCAAATAGTATCATTACGTAGAAAAAAACAATAATATAAAAATTAATAAATGACGAACACATTCTTTCCAAGAAAAAACCGAATCCAAGAGTCCCAATGCCCCATCGTATAGCTATTACATTTCCATTTCAATATAATCCTAGCATTTCTTTTACTATATTAAACTTTTAGCTACTTTTGCCAGCGTAAAAATAAGATAGTAAAATAGCTAAAATCTTATCTGAGTTCTATATTAATAAGCTTTTTACGAAGCAGTCGAGAATAAGCTATTTTCAATAAATCCGTAGGGATTACTGATTTAAGATAAGCCCTAAAATCAAAGAAGAAAGACTGTTACAAGTTGTTTGTGCTGTCTTTTTAATCTATTAGATACACATGAAGAAAGGAACGCTACATCCATTAATGCTTGCCGGGACAGGAAGCGACGTAGGCAAAAGTATTCTTGCCACAGCTCTTTGCCGTATCTTCAAACAAGACGGCTATTCTCCAGCTCCCTTCAAGGCACAAAATATGGCACTCAATTCCTATGCTACTCCGGATGGTCTGGAAATAGGACGCGCACAGGCTGTTCAGGCAGAAGCCGCAGGCATTCCTTGCCATACAGACATGAATCCGTTGCTGTTGAAACCGAATTCAGACCATACCTCACAGGTAGTACTTAACGGGAAACCTATTGGCAACCGAAGTGCTTATGAATATTTCCGTAAAGAAGGGCGAAAAGAGTTACGTCAGCAAGTCCACGGTGCATTCGACCGCTTAGCTGCTCAATATAATCCCATCGTAATGGAAGGAGCGGGGAGTATTTCCGAAATAAACCTGAAAGAAACAGACTTGGTGAACTTGCCAATGGCACGCCATGCCGGTGCTGACGTTTTTCTTGTAGGAGATATTGACAGAGGGGGAGTTTTTGCAAGCGTATATGGCTCTGTGATGCTACAATCCCCCGAAGACCGGAAATTAATAAAAGGAATACTCATTAATAAATTCAGAGGCGACTTACGATTATTCGAATCAGGTATAAAAATGCTGGAAGAGCTCTGCGGAATTCCCGTATTGGGAGTAATACCTTATTATAAAGGTATATGTATTGAAGAAGAAGATTCCGTTGAGTTACAAAATAAATCGCTGCAAGCACAACAAGGAAAAATAAATGTAGCAGTCGTGTTACTTCGGCATCTGTCCAACTTTACCGATTTTAATGCACTGGAACAAGATGAAAGGGTACACCTATATTACACCAATAATACCGAAGAGCTGGCTAAAGCCGATATCATCATTATCCCCGGAACCAAAAGTACATTAAGCGACCTGTACGAACTCCGCCGTAATGGTGTTGCACAAGCCATACTGAAAGCACATCGCGAGGGAAGCACGGTGTTGGGAATATGTGGAGGGTATCAGTTAATGGGACAGGAAATTTGTGACCCGGAAGGGGTGGAAGGAGATATTCCACGATTACCGGGATTGGGTCTGTTGCCTATTACCACCACCATGAAAAAAGAGAAAGTTACACGACAAACTCAATTCTATTTCCATCATGACGATACGTTATGTAATGGATACGAAATTCACATGGGGGATACCCATCCAGTTGAAGGCGCCAATAATCAGCCACTCAATACAACTCTTGACGGAGAAACGGATGGTTATTATATGAATGAGCACTGTATGGGAACCTATATCCACGGAATTCTGGATAACGCAACGGTAATAAACCACCTGCTGGCTCCCTATGCAGAAAAAACAAAAGAGAAGGTATTCAATTATCAGTCATTTAAAGAAGAACAATACGACAAGTTGGCCGAGCATGTGAGAAAACACATCAATCTGCCCTTGCTCTACGAAATATTACAAAAGAAATGATTAACGGACACGGAGACGATTTATATCACTACGAACATACGATTCACAGCAATTTCAGTTCTAATGTATACAACCACTCAGACCATCAAAAACTTTTTGAACGACTGATGAAGAATATGGGTAAAGTATGCAGTTATCCTGAGCCTGAACCTCTTTCATTAGAACAAGCATTTGCCAAAAATCTTCATATTTCTAACAAAGAAGTATGTGTCACCAACGGTGCAACGGAGTCTATTTATCTTATAGCGCAAGCTTTTAAAGGAAAGAAGTCCGCTATCTGGATGCCTACTTTCAGCGAATATGCAGACGCTTGCCAATTACACGGGCATAAGATACTGCCGTTCTACACCATCGATTCATTGCCTTCTGAAGCCCAATTAGTGTGGCTTTGCAATCCGAACAATCCGACAGGCGAGGCGAGAAGCTTAAAAGTATTAAGAGAGTGGATTGAAACCCATCCTCAAAAAATATTCATCATCGACCAATCTTATGAAATGTTCACCTTGCAAAGAGTATTCACGTCCAAAGAAGGCGTCCAATTTCCCAATGTTATTTTAATTCACTCTTTGACGAAGCATTATGCTATCCCCGGCATTCGTATCGGATATATGACGGCTTACGAGGCTCTGCTCCGGGAGATTCGTCTGCAAAGAATGCCTTGGTCGGTAAATAGTTTAGCCATTGAAGCCGGCTTCTATGCGATAGAAGAAAAGTTGCAACCAACTATCGATATTCCCTTATACCTCAAGGAGAAAGAGCGTTTAGAGAAAGCCTTACTTTCGACCGAAATGATGGAGATTTGGCACAGTGATACCCATTTCATGCTTATCCGTCTGCGTTACGGAAAGGCATCAGCGCTGAAAGATTATCTGGCTAACGAGCATGGAATACTGATTCGCGATGCTTCCAATTTTGAGGGACTAGATGAACACTTTTTCCGCATAGCAACCCAAACACCTGAAGAAAACGACCAACTTGTAAAAGCCATACAGCAATGGATATCCTCTATTTAATTTTGCCCCTTGTATTAGGTTGGATTCTCGACAAATGTTTAGGTGACCCTGCATGGCTTCCGCATCCGGTTGTAGGATTCGGACATTTGATTTCATGGGGAGAAAAACATTTCAATAAAGGAACGCACAAGAAATGGAAAGGTGGGATACTTGCCTTCTCACTCATTATAGGAATCTTTTTCTTATGCGAATTTATATTTGATGAAATATACGTTTTAGGAGGGTCCGTTGCTTTTATAATAGCTTCGGCCATAGGTGTCTTCTACTGCCTGGCTGGAACAACCTTGTCCCGTGAAGTACGTTGGGTATTCGAAGCTGCCGACCGTTCTTTGGAAGAAGGCCGCAAGCAGGTAGCCCGCATTGTAGGACGGGATACCTCCGAACTCTCTGCTCAGGAAGTCCGTACTGCTGCTCTGGAAACATTAGCCGAAAACCTGAGCGATGGAGTGATTGCCCCTCTTTTTTGGTATCTCTTGCTGGGAGTAGAAGGAATGTTTGCCTATAAAATAGTCAATACACTTGATTCTATGATTGGCTATCGTAATGAAAGATATGGCCAGTTCGGATATTTTGCAGCACATATCGATGATATAGCCAATTACATTCCCGCTCGTATCACAGCTTTATTAATGATTCTGGTCAGTGGGAAATGGAGATTATTGGGATTCGTAAAGCGCTATGGAAAAGAACATGCCAGTCCGAACTCGGGCTATCCGGAATCAGCTTTAGCCGGTATATTAAACTGTCGTTTCGGAGGCCCGCACAACTATTTCGGTGAAAAGGTATGGAAACCTTTTATTGGTAACAACGAGCGTCCTCTTACTACACAAGATATGCAAAAAGCAATCCGCATTAACCAAAAAGCAGAGATTCTTATGATAGGAATTGTTTTATTACTGCGTTATGTCTTTGCATAAATTCTTTATCTTATATTGTGCGAAAGGCCTCAATTATTTATTTAGTTTCTAAAGGTATATAATTTTTTGACGCAGAGCTCATAATCAGCTAGTTAATCTCTAAAACTGCCAAGTTGTCATGCGTAACTCTTAGAGTTATCAGCTATTTTTGACGCACTTTTTTCATTATTCTTCCAAGTTACTGTAAATCAAACGAAAGCAAGACTTCCGGCTCTCGAATTGATGGAAATACAACATTATGGAAACATTGTATCTAAGATACTGTCCCTAAATTCCATCCATTCATAAATCTCATTTCGAAGAGCTAAATAAACAAGTAAAAGTAAGCCAATAACATACCTTTGCCATCGCTTTCTATCAAAACTCACATTATTCAATCTTTTAAGGAGTACGAAGTACTACCTGAATCATTCATACCCAAAAGTTATAGGAGTAAAAGGAGTTATCAGCAACATGTTAGCATAGTAGTGAAAACCGAGAGCTTTACGCTGACAATACAGTCGTGTCAGCTCTAGTTCCTTTAACTCCTGTTATGAATAATGCAAGCTAAATCTCTATCTCTACAATACCGCCATAAGGAGTCAATTGCTCAAAGGCTTCTTCCGATTTCAATACTCCCGCATAAATCTGTGCACAAATAATCACCCCTCCGTGTACAAACAAAGCTACCTGCTCATAATGCTTTCCACGAAGTTCTTCTAAAAAAGCGGAAACACGCTGGTACTGCATAGCAAACGACTCACCTCCCGTAGCCGCCACATGATGATAATCTTCGTACCACAGCTCTACGCGAGGGTCTTTTATTTCATCAAACTTTTGCATCTCCCATTCGCCGAAATTAATTTCCATCAGCCGCTTGTCGCGCTCAGCATCCGGATATCCGCAATAGTTAGCCAACCGCACGCAGCGGCTTAAAGGACTTGTATACACTTTGTCGAAAGATTTAGCCGCAAGACCTTGTTGCGTAACCTGTGCTTCTTGCTCAAACGTTTCACGCAAAGGCACATCGGTTTGTCCATAACAAGTTCCGGGAGGAACTCCTACAGAGGTGTGACGTATTAATGTTATTTTCATAATGAATAAAGAATATTGATGCTTAAATAAAAAGAAAATTCACATAGTAAAAAGGTAGCTCCGCAGCAGTCGCCCGTATAGCCCTGAATCTTTTTTTGCATGAACAACATGAGCCCTCCGAACACGACTAAAGGTAACAGGCAAGCCAACCAATACCACTCCGGTAATAAACAGACCACCCATAAAGCACCTCCCAAAGCGGCAAATAAGAAGTTTCCTACACTCATCCGCCGATATACGGTTTTAGCTTTACTGTCTTCTTCTTTCCGGGCATAAGGGAGCACATTCACTATATTGGAAGCTAGAAATTTCGACCAGGAATCTCCTGCTATGAGAGCCATACAAGCCAAATGCAATGGTAGCTGGCAGAGCATTGTAAAAAAGAGTAGAAAATAGAGAATCAGTCCGATGACTCCATAACTGCCAATATGCGAATCCTTCATGATAGCAAGAATACGCGTACGGTCTGTTCCACCGCCAAAGCCATCCAGAAAATCGGCCAAGCCATCTTCATGCAAAGCGCCTGTAACAAGTAAACGGCTACATAAAGCCAATAACACCGCTACCGGAAAAGGCAACACGAAGGAAGCTAACCATAAGACCAAAGCCATCACCCCTCCGGTAAGCCAACCGACATAAGCCCAATCGTTTACCACTGACTTAAAACATTCCGACGGAACCTTTTTAATTCTCCAAAAAGGCAAACGGGTAAAAAACATCAAGGCAGCCAATAAGGTATTCATCTCCTAAAAATATTTAGTAACAGACGCACTGGTAAAGCTATCCATCTCATTAATCATCCGTACGGCGGAATCTACTATCGGATAGGCACAAATAGCTCCCGTGCCTTCTCCCAAACGAAGTCCAAGGTTCAGTAACGGTTTAGCGTGTAAAACGTCCAATACCAATTTATGTCCGGCTTCATCTCCCTGATGACCATAGATAGCATAGTGCAACACATTCGGATAAAGTTTAGATGCCGCCAACATACAGTTGGTCATGATAAAGCCATCCACTAATATAACCATATTCAGCTCCGCAGCTTGCAACATGCCGCCAATAGCCATCACCATTTCATAACCACCGAAGTAACGGATAATATCTTCCGGAGAATAGTCCCCCTGATAATTGTCGTAACTCTGTTTCAGCACGTTATATTTATGACGAACACCCTCATCGTCCAATCCGCTTCCGGCACCCACACATTGTGCCAAGGGAATACCAGTCAAAGCATGCATCCAAAGAGAAGAAGAAGAGGTATTTGCAATCCCCATTTCCCCAAAGCTCACCACATTACATCCTTCATTGTAACTATCGCGCACTACTTGTGCCCCCCGTTCTATGCAAAGTTCCATTTCCTCTCTTGTCATAGCGGCTTCATGCAAATAATTACGGGTACTTTTGCGCACTTTCATATTAATAATACCTTTCTCATAAGGCAAATCATAATCTACCCCGGCATCCACCAACTTGAGTTTAAAGCCATGCTGGTGACAGAAAAAAGTAACGCCCGCACCACCATGCAGAAAATGACTAAGTTGCTGCCAGGTAATTTCTTTCGGAGATTTACTTACTCCTTCTTCTACAATGCCATGGTCGGCGGCAAAAAGAATATTCTGAGGGGAACGTAAAGTAGGAGAGAGTGTTTGCTGAATCCAACCAATCTGTAAAGCCAGTTCTTCCAATATGCCCAATGCACCTTTAGGCTTTGTCAAATTATTAATTTTATCCATCAACAGAGGACGAATGGCCTCATCCGGTTTTTCAATAGTAAATTGTTTCATCGTATAATTATAAATTTAATTTTCATGTATGGCATGCAATAACGGGAGTTAGTGCGAACCGATAATAACAGGAGTTAAATGGAAATAGACAAGCTTCTAACAACTCTTTTATTTTCAACAACTATTATCTTCAAAGCACAAAGATACGCATTTGAGAGCTAAACGCAACATACTTTATATTATACGTATCAAGTCTCGCATACTGGTAATATAAAGGAGAAATAAAGAGTTATCATCCGATGAACCGGCATAGAAGTTAAAGACCGACAGCCTTTATAATGCCCTTATTTTATCTTCACCGGAATTCCGCTCACCATTAAATACACCTCATCTGCAAACGAAGCGATATACTGGTTTGCCCAACCTTGTAAGTCGGTGAAACGACGTTGAAGCCGGTTCTCCGAAACCCCACCTAATCCGATTTCATTCGTAACAAAAAGAAAAGTGGCCTCTTGAGCCACTAATTTATCAAATTCAGATTTCACCGCAGCCAAAGAAGCCTGCACATCCGAATTCAAATCAAAAAAGAAATTCGTGCACCACAATGTAATACAGTCCACCACTACAACACGTCCATCCAACGCATGTTTACTCAATTCTTTCTCTTCTTCAATATTAGTCCATTGAGGACCCCGGTTTTTCTGATGACGCTCTACCCGAAGACGGAATTCGTCATCCCAAACACGTGCCGTAGCCATATATACCGGATGAGAAGAAAAAGACAACGCCTTCTGTTCGGCAAACGAACTCTTCCCGGAACGTTGTCCCCCTGTAATCAATATAATTCTTTTCATCTCAAGCAGTTCTACCGGGCCAGCAATTCATCAATCTTTTTCACTAACGAAGCAAACTCTTCTTCATTATATAAACGGGTAAGCATCACAATTTTGCCTTCCCGGTCAATCAACACATTACGTGTAATACCCGCCTTCCGGTCTGCATAGCGTGCAAAAATATCCGCATTCGGGTCGAGTGCAAGGGGATAAGTAATCCCTGTTTGCTGAGCAAAGGTCTTCAGCACCTCCAACGGTTCGTCCCGGTCTATGCCAAACAAAGCAAAATCAGGATTTGCTCTGTGCTTTAACCAAATATCCTTTTCTATATAAGGCATCTCTTTGCGACAAACACCACACCAACTCGCTGTAAACTGCAACATCACTACTTTTCCACGCAAATCGGAAAGCTTCACTTTGTTTCCATTAGCAAGAGTCATCGTAAAATCAGGAGCCGTCTGACCGACCTTTACGATATAACCAACCTCATCGGGCTTTACTGTTTGAGCTAAAGCGGGAGTACACAAAGTCACCAATGTGACACACATTAAACCATAAATAAGCTGTTTCATATTTCCGTTCTTTTCTAAATTTTTCTATAAATTGAGCAACAAAAGTAATAATTTAAAATATATCTTCCGAGTTTTATCTCCCTTTCACAAGTTCTTTTATATATTTGCAACAATAACAAAGCTACCATAAAAAACACTCGTTAACATGAAAAGAATTTGTAGTATCTTACTTGCCGTACTCGGCAGTACTTCATTAATAGCCGGTGACATATGGGTTTCACCACAAGGAAACGACCTACAGGAAGGAACCAAAGAAGCTCCCTTAAAGACCGTACAACAAGCCGTGAAGCAAGCTCGCGAATGGCGCCGGCTAAACGATTCGAGAGTAAAGGATGGAATCCATATTATATTACAGCAGGGTACTTATCCACAAGAAAAAACTTTATTTTTCCGGCCGGAAGACAGTGGAACGGAAAGTTCACCAACCACTATACAAGCGGCAGAAGGAGAGGAGGTTATTATCAGTGGAGGAATACCGGTAATAGGATGGAAAAAAACAGATACTAATTTATGGGTGACAGATGCTCCCCTTGTAGGAAACAGGCATTTAGAGTTCCGGCAATTATGGGTCAATGGAAAGAAAGCCCAGCGCGCCTCTCAATTTAAGGATGGGATAATGGAACGAATGATTGATTTCGATAAAGAAAAGGAGACCATCACCATCCCGACTCCCCAAATAAAAGGATTGGAAAAAGCCAAACAACTAGAAATGATTGTACACCAACGTTGGGCTATTGCCATTCTTCGTGTTAAAAAGCTCGATATACAAGGAAATAAAACGATTGTCAGCTTCCACAATCCGGAAAGTCAATTGGAATTTGCTCACCCTTGGCCACAGCCCGTTATCGGAGAATCAAAAGAGAATTCATCCTTTTGCCTGACCAATGCACTGGAATTATTGGATGAACCCGGCGAGTGGTTTCAAGAATACCCTTCCGGAAAAATATACTATTACCCACGGGAAGGGGAGGAAATGAATCAGGTTTCGGTCATCGCACCGGCTCTGGAACAACTTATCCATATCGATGGTTCTCTGGAACGTCCGGTCCATCATCTTTCTTTTAAAAACATCAAGTTCGAACATACTTCATGGAACCGTCCGTCTTACGAAGGACACGTTACCTTACAAGGAGGTTTCCGTTTGCTTGATGCTTATAAGTTACTCATACCCGGTCTTCCCGAAAAGGCCGCTTTAGAAAATCAAGCATGGATTGCACGTCCGGAAACGGCTATTCGTATTAAAGGAGGAAGCCACATTGATTTTAATGGATGTACCTTCCAGCACATGGGAGCTACCGGTTTAGATTATGAATGGGCGGTAACCCACTCCAAGGTAGAAAACTGCCTGTTTACCGATATAGGCGGAACAGCCCTGCAGATAGGAGCTTTTCCGGATGGCGGATTCGAAACGCATGTACCATTTAAACCTATCAATGAAAAGGAATTATGCTCGGATATACTGGTAAAGAATAACCTGATTACCGAAGTGACAAACGAAGATTGGGGCTGTGTAGGGATTGGCGCCGGTTATGTAAAGAACATCACGATTGCCCATAATGAGGTATGCCATGTTAATTATTCAGGCATCTGCATCGGGTGGGGATGGACTCTACTCGAAAGCGGAATGAAAAACAACCGTATAGAAGCCAATTATGTGCATCATTTCGCCCGTCGGCTTTACGATGCCGGAGGACTCTATACGCTATCCAACCAACCGAATTCAATCATGGCGAACAACCGTATCGAAGCGCTAACAGATGCTCCGTACGCTACCAACGACCGTGCTTTCTATATTTATTTCGATGAAGCGACAGACGGGTATACGGTAGAAAATAACTGGTGTCCCGAAACTCGTTTCGATTCGAACCAACCGGGTCCCAATAATGTATGGAAAACAAACGGACCCACCGTAGACGAGTCCATTAAGCTTAAAGCAGGAAGAATAAAATAATGTCAACCTTAAAATAGTAATATGAAACCAACGAATTATCATCTATTCGATTTTCTTGATTTCGACCAGAATTTGTCGAAAAACGAATCTTTATGGAAAGCTTGCAAACCAACACATGTTTGCGAAAAGGACGGCGACATCCTTGTTACCGTACCTTTCCAAAAACAACAATTGGCTAACGATATGGCGGCGGACACCAGTGTTCCCCGAGAGGAATCCACTTTGTTAATCCGCCAATACAGTAACAAGATTATCCGTTTGTTTGCGGGATTCGGAAAATTAAACATAACCGACGAATCGGAAATGCTTCAGTTTAGTGAAGCCGTAAAAAAAGTTCCATTGGAAGTAACATGGAAAGAGGGAGAATGGATTATTTCTACAGCCGACGGAGTACGCCGGGCCGTTATTAATGTAAAAGAGCCTGTACTTGACCGCTGGAGCGAATTACTTCCCGACCCGCAGGAAACTCTCGACATCACGCTCTATCCCGATGGAAAAAGAGAAATACGCCTGGCCGCTTATGACCATTTCTCACCTCCCCGTTATGACGCGCTTCCTTTGGCTTACTGCCTGAAAGACGGACAAAAGGAACGGGCTACTATCTCTTTCGAATGCAAAGCCGATGAATGTTTTGCCGGAACCGGAGAACGCTTCACCAAAATGGACTTGAGCGGACATACCTTCTTTTTAAAGAACCAAGACGGACAGGGAGTAAACAACCGCCGCACTTACAAGAATATACCATTCTATCTGTCGAGCCGCATGTACGGTGCATTCTACCATACTTGCGCGCATAGCAAACTCTCGCTGGCCGACTGTTCTACCCGCTCGGTAGAATTCCTGAGCGACCAGGCTATGTTGGATGTGTTTGTCATTGCCGGCGATTCGGCCGAGGAAATCCTCCGCGAATACCGCGACCTGACCGGATATCCTTCCATGCCGCCTCTCTGGAGTTTCGGTACATGGATGAGCCGTATGACTTATTTCAGCGCAGACGAAGTCAATGAGATTTGCGACCGGATGCGGGCTGAGCACTATCCGTGTGATGTCATTCACTTAGACACCGGATGGTTCAAAACAGACTGGCTCTGCGAATGGAAATTCAATGAAGAACGTTTCCCCAATCCCAAAGCGTTTATACAGGGACTGAAGAAAAAAGGATATCGCGTATCCTTATGGCAATTACCTTATGTAGCCGAAGACGCCGAGCAAATTAACGAAGCAAAAGAAAATGACTATATTGCTCCGCTGACAAAGAAACAAGAATCCGAAGGTTCCAACTTCTCCGCTTTGGATTATGCCGGAACCATCGATTTCACTTATCCGAAAGCAACGGAATGGTATAAAGGATTGCTAAAGAACTTACTCGATATGGGCGTTACCTGCATCAAGACGGACTTTGGCGAAAACATTCACATGGATGCCAAATACAAAGGAATGAAGCCGGAACTGCTGAACAACCTGTATGCTCTGCTTTATCAAAAAGCGGCTTATGAAATAACAAAAGACGTAACGGGCGACGGTATTGTCTGGGCACGTTCCGCTTGGGCAGGTTGCCAACGCTATCCCCTGCATTGGGGCGGCGATTCATGCAGCTCCTGGGATGGATTGGCCGGTTCACTGAAGGGCGGACTTCATTTCGGACTTTCAGGATTTGCGTTCTGGAGTCACGATGTTCCCGGATTCCATACATTACCCAACTTTATGAATTCCATTGTAGCCGATGACGTCTATATGCGCTGGACTCAATTCGGTGTATTCTCATCTCATATCCGCTATCACGGAACAAACAAACGCGAACCGTGGCATTATCCGGCCATTGCTCCAATGGTGAAGAAATGGTGGAAACTACGTTACCAACTCATGCCTTATATTGTAGAACAAAGCAAAAAGGCTACGGAAACCGGCTACCCCGTATTACGTGCCCTCATCTTCCACCATCCGGAAGATAAGCTTTGCTGGCATATTGATGATGAATATTACTTCGGCGACGACTTCCTTGTAGCTCCGGTTATGAACAGTGAAAACCGTAGAGATGTGTATTTACCCGAAGGAAAATGGGTCAACTTCTTTACCGGAGAACGTTATGAAGGAGGGCAATGGTTGAAAAATCTGGAAATTCCTCTCGAAGAAATGCCGGTTTATGTAAGGGAAAACGCATCCATATCCGTATATAATAAAGAAGTGGATTGCACAGATGAAATGGATTTAAACCAAAGTGAAATCCTACGCATTGACAATACCTTTAAAGGTATATGGAAATAAAGAAAATGGATGGATATAAAGTCCATTGATAGAAGAAAGGGTTAGTCAATTTTATCGCAGGCATACAACTATTGTTTTTACTTAAAAACAGGTTGTATGTTTGTGATGAAAGATTATTAAAATAAATAACAACTTAATCATACATTATGAAAACTTGGAAAACGAATTGGGAAGAAAGCCAAAAAAGATATCTTGATTGGTGGAACCATAAAGGAATCGTACTCACTATGTGGGAACACTTCCAAGAAGGAGTTACACCACACGCTAATGTGGAAGCTCCGGCTCCGGCAAAAGACCTGAATCAACGTTGGTTCGACCCGGAATGGAGAGCGAAACAGCTCGATTATTATGTGGCACATAGCTCTTTAATGGCCGATATCCCGCCGGTAGCCAATACTCAACTGGGACCGGGCTCTCTGGCAGCCGTATTAGGAGGTGTTTTCGAAGGAGGAGAGGATACCATTTGGATACATCCGGACCCGAACCCGAAAGAAGATATCATTTTCGACCCGAACAATGCAGCTTGGCAACTTCATAAAGACCTGTTAACCGCATGCAAAAAACAAGCAAACGGTAATTATTATGTAGGCATGCCCGACCTGATGGAAGGATTGGACATTCTTGCCGCACTACGGGGAACCGATACTGTATTAATGGATACCGTCATGAACCCGGAATTGTTAGACAAACAGTTGCAGCAGGTTAACGATATCTATTTTAAAGTGTTCGACGAATTATATGATATTATTCGTGAAGATGACGGCATGGCTTTCTGTTACTTCTCCATCTGGGGACCGGGCAAGGTCAGCAAACTACAGAGCGATATCTCCATTATGATTAGCGAAGACGATTACCGTCGTTTTGTACAGCCCTATATCCGTGAACAATGTCAGAAAATAGACTATACCTTATATCATTTAGACGGTGTGGGAGCTATCAGACACCTGGATGCCTTATTGGAAATAGAAGAACTGAACGCCATTCAATGGACTCCGGGAGTAGGAGAGCCTCAGGGAGGCGACCCGAAATGGTACGATTTATACAAACGTATTCTTGCAGGAGGAAAATCAATCCAGGCAAATTGGGTCACTTTAGAAGAATTACAACCGTTACTGGATAACATAGGTACCGACGGATTACTTCTTTCTATGGATTTCCATAACGAAAAAGAAGTAGAACAGGCATTAAAAATTATAGAAAAATATAGATAATATTCATTTCAAATTTAACAACTATGGCAGAGTTAAGTAAATTATATGACGCAATTGTTGCGGGAAAATTAGAACCCGCAGTAGAAGTAACTAAAGAAGCAATCGCTGAAGGAGTAGAACCTCAAGTAATTATTAATGATTACATGGTGAAAGCCATGGGTGAAGTGGGACAACGTTTCCAAGACGGAAAAGCCTTTGTTCCGCAATTGCTTATGGCAGGACGTGCTATGAAAGGCGCCCTCGAACTGTTGAAACCGCTATTAAAAGGAAACGCCTCGGCTACTTTAGGAAAAGTGGTTATCGGAACAGTGAAGGGAGACTTGCACGATATTGGTAAAAACTTGGTAGCGTCTATGCTCGAAGGATGTGGTTTCGAAGTGATTAATATCGGTATTGATGTACCTTGCGAAAAGTTTGTGGAAGCAGTGAAAGCAAACGATGCGGATATTCTCTGCATGAGCGCTTTATTAACTACTACCATGACTTATATGCCGGAGGTCATCAAAGCGATAGAAGCTGCCGGAATCCGCGATAAAGTAAAAATAATGGTAGGTGGCGCACCTGTCAGCCAAGGATTTGCAACCGAAATCGGGGCTGACGGATACAGCGATAATGCCAACTCGGCCGTAGCTGTAGCCAAACAACTGATTGGCGCCCGCTAATGTAAAAATTTAAATCTAATACTCATGCAAAACATTTCACTGGAATCTTTAGACTGGACCATATTAATAGCTTATTTTCTCATACTGATGGGGATAGGCGTATGGGCCAGTCTAAAACGAAAAAAAGGTAGTAGTCTGTTCTTAGCAGAAAATTCACTCGGATGGCATCACATCGGTTTTTCCATGTGGGGAACCAATGTGGGACCTTCTATGTTGATTGCTTCTGCCAGTGCGGGCTTCACCACAGGTATCGTATCGGGTAACTATGCCTGGTATGCTTTTGTATTTATTTGCTTATTGGCTTTTGTATTTGCTCCACGCTATTTAGGTGCAAGAGTCACCACCTTACCGGAATTTATGGGACGCCGTTTCGGACAATCCACCCGTAATATTTTGGCCTGGTATACCATTGTCACCATCTTAATATCATGGCTGGCACTGACTCTATTTGCCGGAGGTATCTTAATCCGTCAGATATTTGATATACCGATGTGGCAGTCGGCCTTAATCCTTTTAATTATCTCGGCCTTCTTCACCATGGCAGGAGGATTGAAAGCGGTAGCCTACACCAACGTATTCCAAATGCTGCTATTAATTTTTGTTTCCGCCACCTTAACCATTGTCGGTTTATACAAAGTGGGAGGAGTTGAAGGACTGGCAGCCGCTGTGCCTGCTGATTACTGGAACTTGTTCCGTCCGAACAGCGACGCGGATTTTCCATGGCTACCCATCATCTTAGGATATCCTATTATGGGAGTATGGTTCTGGTGTACCGACCAGTCGATGGTACAACCGGTATTGGCAGCCAAAAGTTTAAAACAAGGACAATTGGGAGCGAACTTTACCGGCTGGCTAAAGATTCTGGATGTTCCTTTGTACATCCTTCCCGGTATCATTTGCTTGGCTTTATTCCCGACATTACAAAATCCGGACGAAGCCTATATGACGATGGTTACCAACCTGTTCCCAATCGGAATGGTTGGTCTGGTTTTAGCTGTATTGACAGCTGCGCTAGTCAGCACCATCGGTTCGGCACTGAATGCTTTAAGTACAGTCTTCACAATGGATATCTACGTAAAGAAATACAGACCCGAAGCCAGTACCAAAGAGATTATCCGTATCGGACAAATCGTAACGGTAGTAGGAGCTTTAATTTCTGTTATCATCACCGTAGCCATCGATAGTATAAAAGGATTGAACCTGTTCAATGTCTTCCAATCCGTATTAGGATTCATCGCGCCTCCTATGGCAGCGGTATTCTTATTCGGTGTCTTCTGGAAACGTACCACTATGCGCGCGGCTAATTTTGCCCTTACTGCCGGAACGATATTCAGCATCGGAGTAGGTATACTTTACTTATGGGTATTTCCGGCTGAGAAGTATGATATGTGGCCTCACTTCATGCTTCTGTCCTTCGATTTGTTTATTGCCATCGGCATCGGCATGATTGTTATCAGCTTGCTGGATAAGAAACCACAAGGCAACACGCTGGATTACGGAAAGATTGCCAAACCGGCCATGTCCGTAGTGATTCTATGGGCTTTACTGATATTGGTAATGCTTGGACTTTATATTTTCTTCAACGGATTTTAAGTAGTAAGTCTTATAATAATAGAAGCCGCCTCATTTTTACCTGAGACGGCTTCTTTTTTATCTATTTATTCACGATTACTTCCACTCACTTTCACTTCTGCACTTTTGGTGTAAGTAACTCTTCTATAATGAATAAAAGTGCCGATGCTCACTCAAAGCACCGGCACTATCACTTAACGTTATTCTCCCGGTTTCAACGGCCCGTAGAAGAAAGAGGCTGTTGCACCACCGTCTATCAGGAAATCAGCTCCGGTAATGAATACCGAATCTTATGATTACGGGTAGTAGATAAATTACGGTTATCCCTACCCATATAACTGTTTTTAAGCTATTGGCTACTTTATTTACCGGTATGAATAACCGAGCAATACATACCTCTTTATTTGGAAATTCCCCGTTTATTTCGTATCTTTACCTATCCGTTCTTCCTAACAGGAATTT